>JAABUK010001056.1_pt1 | contig 54272 bp, 44 predicted proteins | sample 5559141 | NCBI WGS metagenome assembly JAABUK01 (sample SAMN10711869, study PRJNA513367) | rock metagenome | isolation source: Antarctica rocks | place: Antarctica: Victoria Land, Pudding Butte nord | collected 2016-01-03 | reverse complement strand
TTGTGGCGAAAGTTTTTATTCTGCCGACGAAAGTCTGGCACCTCCGCCAAGTGGGCAAGCAGGGTCATCTGAAAAGAACGTAAATCTCAAATTTACACCGAGGGCACATAGTGCGGTTAGTCTGAGGGAATGCCAGGTTTTTGCCTCGCTGCCCACTGGGCAGGGCCACAGCTACTTGCAATACGAGCTGGACGGTGTGTACCAGAAGCGCCTGCGGGTGGAGGGCAATTCGGCCGCGCCGCTGACTATTGCGGCCCCCGCGGCGGGCCGGCATACAGTGTGGATTTATAAGGCTACCGAGGCTAGCACCGGCCCCATTGACATCCAAAAAATAACCGGCCCGAAGCTGAAAGCCCTACCCGCGCCCACCGACCCGCTCATCGAGTTTATCGGCAACAGCATCACCTGCGGGGCGGCCGCCGACGCGTCGGAGGTGCCCTGTGGCACCGGCGAATACCACGACCAGCACAACGCTTACCAGGCCTACGGCCCCCGCGTGGCCCGCGCTCTGCACGTCAATTACCTACTGAGCAGCGTGAGCGGCATCGGGGCCTACCGCACCTGGAGCCAAAGTGGCCCCACCATGCCGCAGGTGTACGAGAAGGTTGATTTCAGGGTAGGTAACCCCAAGCTCTGGGATTTTGCCAGGTACAAGCCCGCCGTGGTCAGCATCGCGCTGGGCACCAATGACCTCAGCAACGGCGACGGCAAAACGCCCCGCCTGCCCTTCGACAGCGCCGCTTTCGTGAATAGCTACGCGCTGTTCGTGCGGCTGGTGAAGAGCAAGTACCCGCAGGCGCGCATTGCCCTGCTGAGCAGCCCCATGCTCAACGGCAACAGCCGCACGAAGCTGCAAAACTGCCTGACCGCCATAAAGGTGACCACCGATGCCTCCTACCCCGCCGCCCCGCCCGTAGCGCTGTTTTTCTTTGAGCCCATGCAGCCCCACGGCTGCGGCGGCCACCCCGATGTGGCCGACCACGCGGTAATGGCCAAAGAGCTGGAGCCGTTCTTCAAGCAGCTACTTTAGCTGCCTGAAACGCTGATAAAGAACATGTTGTCCTAATTAGTGTTTTGTGCCGACACAATTTTTTTTGTACTCCCATTTGAACTCCTTGTGCCCATAAATAAATTCTAGGACGTTCCGAGCCGTTTTTTGGTGAGCTTGGTAGGTATGTGTTTCATGGGCTCGTCGGGCCACGGGTGGCGGGGGTACTTGCCTTTCAGGTCTTTGCGCACCTCAAAATACCCCTTTTCCCAGAAGCTGCGCAGGTCGCGCGTGACTTGCGCCGGCCGCCCACCCGGCGACAGCAGATGCAGCAGCAGCGGCACCCTACCCCCCGCCACGGTGGGCGTCTCGGTGAGGCCAAACAATTCTTGCAGCTTCACGGCCAGCACCGGCGCGGCGGGGTCGGCATAGTCGAGGCTGACGTGCGAGCCGCTGGGCACTTCGAGGTGGGTAGGGGCGAGGCGGTCCAGCTGCTGGCGCTGCGCCCAGCCGCCGGGCAGCCGCGCCAGCAGCGACTCCAGCAGGTCGAGGCGCTGCACCTGGTCGAGGCTTTTGAGGCCGGCCAGGTGCGGCCCGAGCCAGGCGGGCAAGTCGGCCAAGAGGGCAGCTTCATCGAAAGCGGGCCAGTCGGCAGACGCCTCCGCAAAATGCCGCCGCAGAAACTCCAGCCGCTGCTGAAGCTGGCGGGCGGCGGGCGTCCAGTTCAGTTTATCCAGCCCCGCCTCCTGCAAATAGCCAAGCAATGCCTGGGCCACCAACTCGGCATTGGGTTGGCCGACGACTTTTTCCTCCAGCAGCAGCGCGCCCAGGCGGCGCACGCGGCGGCCCGTCACGCGCTGGGTAGTGGGGTCAAAGCGGACTTCCTCGGTGCTGGTAATCTGCTCCGCGAAGGCCGCTTCCAGCTCGGCGCGGTCGAGGGGCGCGGCCAGGGTAGCGCGGGGCGCATTACCCTGGCCCGCCAGGTGCGCCACGGCAAAGAATTCGGCCTGCGGGTCCACGTCCTCCGTGCGCAGGCTCACCCGCTGGCCGGTCACGAGGCGCAGGCGGTCGGGCGCCTCGCGCTGGGCCAGCCGGTCGGGGTAGGCCAGCGCGGTGAGCAGGCCAATGGGTGAATGGGTAAGTGGGTAAGTGGGTGAATGGCTGTTGGCGTTACCAGGCAGGCGGTTTTGCAGGTGGCGGGCCACGTCGCGCACGCGCTGCAAGGTGGCGTGGTGCAGCGCCAGGCCGGCCATTGGCGCCCGGCCGCTGGCCAGCGCTTCGAGCCGCAGGCGCAGGTCGGGGGGTAGGGGGCGCGGGTCATTGGGCGTGGCCCAGCGCAGCAGGTCGCGCTCGGCCAGCAGGGCGGCCAGCGCGGCGGCGGCCGGGCCGTGGCCCAGCGCGGTGCCGCGCACCACCAGGTGCCCCAGACGCGGCGGCAGGCCCAGCTTGGCTAGTTGCCGGCCGTGGGCGGTGGGGGTTAATGAGGAATTAGGAATGAGGAATGAAGAATTATCAAGGAGTAATTCTTCATTCCTCATTCCTAATTCCTCATTCCCTTTTATTGCGCCTAAGCGCAGTAAAAGGGAGCGGGCCTGGGCTACGGCGGCGGGCGGCGGCACATCCAGCCAGCGCAGGCTGGTGGGGTCACTCGCGCCCCACAGGGCCAGCTCCAGCACCAGGCCGCTGAGGTCGGCGGTCTGGATTTCGGGCGGGCGATGGGCGGGTAGCTGGTGGTGCTCGGCCTCGGTCCAAAGGCGGTAGCAGGTGCCGGGGGCCAGGCGGCCGGCGCGGCCCCGGCGCTGGTCGGCGGCGGCGCGGGCCACGGGCACGGTTTCGAGCGAGGTGAAGCCCGTGCGCGGCGCAAAGCGCGGCACCCGCGCAAAGCCGCCGTCAATCACCACCCGCACGCCCTCAATGGTGAGGCTGGTTTCGGCGATGCTGGTGGCCAGAATGACCTTGCGCCGGCCAGCCGGGGCGGGGCGCAGGGCAGCATCCTGGGCTTCGAGCGGCAGCTCGCCGTGCAGCAGGTGCAGGTCGTTGGCGGGGGGTAGGGAACCGTCGAGCTTGCGGGCTACGCGCTGCAAGTCGGCCACGCCGGGCAGAAACACCAGCACGTCGCCTTCGTGCGCCGCCAGCGCCGTGCGCACCTGGCCGGGCACAACTTCGGCCAGCCGCTCGCCGGGCTTGCCGGGCAGCGCGGCGGCCCGGCGTGGGTCGAGGTAATGGGTGTCAATCGGAAACAAAAAGCCGGCGCTGCTCACCACCGGCGCGGGTAGCCACTGCCCCAGCCGCCGCGCCTCCAGGGTGGCCGACATCAGCACGATACGCAGCTCGGGCCGCAGCACGGCCTGCGCGTCCAGCGCCAGTGCCAGGCCCAGGTCGGCATTCAGGCTGCGCTCGTGAAACTCGTCAAATACCACGCAGGCCACGTCTTCCAGCGCCGGGTCGTCTTGCAGCATCCGGGTTAAGATGCCTTCGGTAATTACCTCAATGCGCGTGGCTTGCGACACCTTGCTGTCGAGGCGCACCCGGTAGCCTACGGTGCGGCCCACGGGTTCACCCAGCAGCTGGGCCAGGCGGGCGGCGGCGGCGCGGGCAGCCAGCTGCCGCGGCTCCAGCACCAGAATTTTCTGCCCGGCCGGGCGCCAGGCGGCGGCCAGTAGCGCCAGCGGCACCACCGTGGTTTTGCCCGCGCCGGGCGGTGCTTCCAACACGGCGCGCGGGTGAGTATCAAGCGCCGCCAGTAGCTCGGGCAGCGCGGCTACGACGGGTAAGTCGGGAAATAGCACTGCGTTTAATTTAGAATTTGGAATGAGGAATGAAGAAGTTGAAACGAGCAATTCTTCATTCCTCATCCCAAATTCTAAATTCAAATTACACCCGCCGCAAGCGCCACAAATCCACGCTCACGTGGCCGCCCGCGTGCAGTATTGGCGCGCCGGTGGGGGTAGGCAGGCCGTGGCCTTCTATCAGGTCAGACTTATAATCCAGCAGCTCGACCTCGTGCAAAGGCCAGGAATGGTGCGCGATACGGCCCCGGTAGAGCTTATCGCCCCGCCCCGGCCCCATGCCACCCGCCGCGTAGAGGCAGTAGCGCTCAGTGAGGAAAAACGCCAGCGAGCCGGGCTCGGCGGGGGGTAGGGCCGCGCCCACCCGCCAGGTGGCGGCAAAGTGGCCTTCGGGCGCGCCATTGTGCACGCGGTGGCCCACGTAGTGCAGCTCGTTGGCGGCGGGCCGCTCCAGCTTGAGCTGCGCCCGGAAATAGGGCAGGTGAAAAAACGTGCGCGCCGCCCACACCGCCAGCGGGTTGCTGGCATCGAGCGAGAAAAACCATACGCCCGGCACGCCATCGAGGTGCACGTAGGTGCGCACGTTTAGCTCCAGAAATTCGCGCACGCCGGGCACGGGGGGCGTCACGCGGCTGTGCACGTCCCACATCCGAAAGGGCACCACCGCCAGCCACGCCATCCCATCGTGCAGGTCCACCGTCAGGCGGGGGGGTAGGAGGGCCTGAATCAGCTCGGCCGGCACCGGCCAGTGCATAAACAGCAGGTCGCCCCATTCCTGGTGCATCAGCGGCCGGCCGGCGGGGCGCTCGCGCAGGGCCAGGCGGTCGGCTATAGTGGGACAAGGCATGGTTTTAATGACTAATGACGAGTGCCGAATGACTAATTCAGAACGTCAGGCCCATCCAGCGTTCCGAAGGAAGTATCTCTACCGGGACATCAATTTCAAACGTTATACTCATCGCGAAGTAGGGGGCGGGGCTTGCCCCGCCCCCTACTTCGCGATGAGTATAGAACCACTTGCATGGGCAAAATGCTTTCTTCGGGCCGCTGAATGAACCTGGCATTCTAAATTAAGTAAGTAGGTCGTAAAAATTATCTTGCTCTATCAGAACGTCATGCTGAGCTTGTCGAAGCATCTCGCTCGCAGCACTAAATCAATCGTTTAACGAGGCGAGCGAGATGCTTCGACAAGCTCAGCATGACGTTCTGATAGGTTAAACTAATTGTTGACGGGTACTTACCCGTCAACAATTAGCTTATGTTAAATCCAGAGAAATCAATTTTACAAAAAGCTATTATTTGCTGTAAATCAATTTTTTAACTGCAAAAGGTAAATGTTGTTATCATAAACTAATTGTTGGCGGGTACTTAGCCACTCGTCATTAGTCATTATATCAATACAGCGCCACGCTGGCATCCACCTCGTGGCTCCAGGCGTCGATGCCTCCCCGTAAGTTAAGCAAATTTTCGCGGCCCAGGCGGTGCTGCAAGTAGCCCAGCGCCTGCGCCGAGCGCACGCCGTGGTGGCAGATGAGCACCACCGGCCCCGCGGCCCGGATTTCGGCGGCCCGGCGCGGCACCTCACCCAGCGGAATGAGCACGCTGCCCGCGATGCGGCAGTAGTTAAACTCCATTTCCTCGCGCACGTCGATGAGCTGGATGTCTTCGCCGGCCGCGAGGCGGGCTTGCAGGGCGGCGGGGGTAATGTCGGGCAGCATGGAAAAAGGAAGGCGCGTATGGCTACGCTTAAAAATTATAGAAAAATAACAAGCCTACATTTTGATTATTCATAAATTTTTTATAGTATTACTTAAGGTATTGGTTGCCAGCGGCTACGGTGCGTGCAACCAATGTGCCGCGTCGCTACTCATAAGCCCGGTGGCGTACCCTGCCCACTTTTTCATCCTTTTTTTCACCACCTTTCATTTCTTCTTATGAAAACTTTTCGAATAGTCATGCTCTGTAGCCTCAGTGTGCTAACCATGAGTAACAGTTGCGAAAAAGAGCCGGCGGAGCCGAGTCGGGATTGTACCCGCACGGGCTATGTAATTGGCTTAACTCCGTGCTATGCATCTAATAAACCAGGTAATCCGCCCATCACAAATGGTTTCATCTTGGCACTTGAATCACCTGCTGATACAGTGTACACTTATAATTTGCCACCAGATGTTCTGACTTATTCCCCTACCACTGATGAGAAAAGGCAAGCTATTGCGGGTTTCGGCCGGGGTAGTTTATTATTCACTCCTGCGGTCCGCAAAAGCACTAAAATCACTGTAGGTTACTACTTGACTTCTAAAGCGGAGCGCACTGATATGATTTGTTTAGATAATAGTGACACCGGGCCATTCCGAAAGATGACTCGTGACCAAGAGGTAACAATCACCTGCGCCAGCAAACGAGATTAACCTATTGTTTTTCTTTCACCATTTACTCTCACCCTACTCCCATGAAAAGAAGCGTACTTCGGATGCTACTAGCCGTGATTGTGCTAGGTATCATCGTCAGTTTTGCTGCTCGCCCTGCACAGGAGCCGGTTGCCTTCTACTATGCCTTCAGTGAGAAAATACCGCTGGTTCGGGTTCCGAACAAAGTCACTCTTCGCTACGCGAACGCGCCTGTGCGCGAGCAAGCTACTGCCAAGCTACGAGGAATGGCTACTACTGCCCGTGTGAAGTGGCATGACGCCCGCACGGCCACGGTGACCACTACCACGGCAATGGAGCTGAATAACTTGCTTCAGGCAGGAACGGAGCAGGCGGATGTAGTAACCAGCAGTCCCGTGTATGCGCTAGCTGCGGCACCCACGGGAGAAATGGGCGTAACGGATGAGTTTGCAGTCAAGTTTCGGTCCACAGCTTCTGCCGACCAAGTAGCTGCCCTCGCCAAGAAAACTCGTAGTAAAGTAAAGTGGACTGTTTCCGGACTTTCTGTCCTAACCGTGCCAAAGGGCGGCGATGCGCTCGCCACCGCTAATTTGTATCAGGAAAGCGGATTAGTTGAATTCGCACATCCTAACTTTTTAGAAGAAGTCGTGCTACACCAAACGGCGTTTCCTGTCTACCCCAACGATGAGTTTTTCGGGCGGCAATTTTACCTGTACAATACCGGGCAGGTAATTGCTGACGGTCACACGGGTACCCGAGGAGCCGACATCAAAGCTCCGGAAGCCTGGGCCGTAACCAAAGGTAACTCCTGCGTGACAATTGCAGTTCTAGATAATGGAGTAAGCGCTAACCATCCTGATTTGCCTAACGCCCGGCAAGTCCGGTTGAACGGCAGCAACTTTGCCGACGGGGACCCCAACGACCCCTCCCCGCGAGGAACCCAGGCGCATGGCAATGAGTGCGCTGGAATTATTGCGGCTACCCAAGGCAACGGTGAGGGAATATCTGGTGTGGCTCCCAATTGTAAAATAATGCCGATTCGTATTTTTAATACAGATGATTTAGGTATCTCCTCCGCTGACCTTGCTCGGGCTATTCTTTTTGCTAAAAATAATGGGGCGGATATTATTTCTAATAGCTGGGGTTATGGATTAGCAACGAATCCTAATCATGTGCCAGCTATTGTGGACGCACTTGGACAATCTACGGCTACTGGCCGCAATGGCAAAGGATGCATAGTTGTATTCTCATCCAGCAATGATAATGTAGTGGCTTTTCCCTCCAATGTGACTATTTCAGGTGTACTAACAGTGGGGACTTCCGACCGTAATGATGCTAAAGCAGTTTATAGCGCAATTAGTAACCCAGATAGGGGGGGAAATTAATTGACATAGTAGCGCCATCTCATCGAGCCTATCCTAATCAGATGGCAGGCGAAACGTTTGAAGTATGGTCTATTGACACTGAAGAAGCTAACGGCGTGACCGGAGATAATCCGTGGCCATTCAAGCCTAGAGGGCAAACTATTCCACCTCAAATAGGAGAACAACTACCCAGCGCTGGAACAAACTTCCTGTCATACACGGGGCGCTTTGGTGGTACTTCCGCGGCTTGCCCTCAAATAGCCGGCATTGCGGCTCTGATGCTCTCCATAAATCCTAATCTGTCGCAACAACAGGTTTTTGATATAATTACGGGCAGTGCCGATAAAGTAGGAGGCTACTCTTACTCAAATGGCCGCAGCAACGAACTTGGCTTTGGCCGCGTCAACGCTCGTAATGCGGTATACCGGACGCCAGCACTCATGACAATCACTGGCCCCGACTTGGTTTGCTCCTCCGCAACGTTTGAAGTCAATATGGCTAACGTGAACTGGACGGCAACGCCTGCCGGCTTATTCACGACCAGTACGGGGTCGGGGCGCTATTTTAGTACAGCAATGGCATCAGGAGCGCGGGGCACCGGCACTATTACGGCCACTACCGTGGACGGGTGCGGCCGAAGCGTATCCAAGACCGTAAAGGTTGGACCCGCGGAACCCAGCGGCTATTTCTATAGTGCGAATGGGAGTGGCCAGACATTGCAGACTGTCCAGTTTGTTTCTGCTGGACAAGTCACTATGTACATGAATGAGCCTTATACTTTCACCTTTAGTTCCAGCTCATCATCCATCCCTTTGAGCAACTATTCTGGCGGTTCAACTTCTTTCTACCTGGGAGCGAATCAAGGAGTTACCATTTATGCCAGTTCTTCTCAGCCAGAGTGCGGGCTAGCTGGCCAGTATGTATTCTCCGCCTCCAGAGGATACGGGTACAGCTTCGCGCCAAACCCCGCCAGCACCGAGCTAATCGTGACGGCCACCGACCCGGCCAGCGCCGAAGGAGCGCCTGCTCCCGCCGACGTGCCATTTGACGCGGACCTCTACGACATCTACGGCAAGAAAATAAAAACCAAGCACGCCGACCACGGCAAAGCCGTGCTGGACGTGCGCGACTTGCCCGAAGGCCTCTACAACCTGCGCGCCGGCCACGGCAAAGAAGCCATCTCCGAGCACGTGCAAATTTCGCACTAAGCAGCTAGTCAGCAAGTTGGTTTACGACAGAAAGCCTGGCCTCGCGGCCAGGCTTTTTATTTGTCGCAACTTTAGCAGGTCAATCTACCCCGCTTATGCCGCTTGCCGAGTTTTATCAGCTCTCGCTTCATACCGTGCGCGCCACTACCGGCCTGGAGTGGGCGGCCGTGCTCACGGGCTTTGCCTGCGTGTGGCTGGCGGCCCGCGAGTCGCTGCTCAATTTCCCGGTGGCCATCTTCAGCTGCCTGCTCTACGTGGTCATTTACTACCGGCAGGGGCTGTATTCCGACAGCGGCTTGCAGGGTATCTTCATCGCGCTCAGCGCCTACGGCTGGTACGAGTGGCGCTACGGCGGCCGGGGCGCCACGGAACTGCCCGTCACGCACGTCACGCCCGCCGAGTGGGTGCTCAGTGCCGCCTTCGTGCTGGCCTACACCCTGGCCTCGGGCTACTACCTGGGCCACCACACCGATTCCACGTTTCCGTTCTGGGACAGCTTTACTACCGGCACGAGCATCGCCGCGCAGTTTCTACTCATGCGCAAGCGCCTCGAAAACTGGTGGCTCTGGCTGCTGGTCGATGTAATTTACGTGCCCATTCTCTGGGCCAAGCAGCTCTACCCCACCAGCTTGCTGTATGCCCTCTACCTGGGCCTGGCCGCCTATGGCTACTGGGAGTGGGCCAAGGGATTGAGAATCAAGAATGAGGAATGAGGAATTGACAAAGGCTAGCCTGGGTGAGGGTTTGGCAGAGGAGAATTCCAACTTCCTCATTCTAACTTCTCCATTAGAGTTACTATGAGCTGGTTATCAGAGCATTACAGGTATTAAGTAATTCCAGATTATTGCGCCTATTTTACATTTCCGCTATTTCAGTACGGCTGGGCCTTTTCTGAGCACTTTTTAGCGTCTTATAGTGGCTGTATTATTTCAGCCCAAATGCTTACTCAATTAAGCTTAGGTTGCATATGCCTGATTTTCAAGCGATAGTAACTCTATTAAAAAAAATCTCCCTCACCGGCCCCGAATCGGCGGGCAAGTCCACGCTCGCCGCCCAGCTCGCCGCGCACTACGGCACTGCCTTCGTACCCGAGTTCGCCCGCGAATACCTGGAGAAAAACGGCCCCGCCTACGCCCTGCCCGACCTCGAAACTATTGCCCGCGGCCAGCTCGCGACCGAGGATGCGGCGGTAGCTCAGGCTACCCGGCTGCTCTTTTGCGATACCGATTTGCTGGTCATCAAAATCTGGGCGGAGAATGCCTTTGGCACCTGTCCGGCCTGGGTTTTGGCCGAATTAACGAAGCCGCGCTACGCCCTTACCCTGCTGCTGGCGCCCGACCTGCCCTGGGCGCCCGACCCGCTGCGCGAGCACCCCGACCCGGCCCAGCGCTGGCACTTTTATACCTTTTACCGCGAAGAATTGCGGCGGCGCGGCTGGCCCTTTGTCGAAGTCAGTGGCCCATCGGCGCAGCGCCTGGCGCAGGCCGTGGCAGCCGTGAATGCCCTTTCGCCCGTTTGATAATCGACAACTGATAATTGCTCACTGATAATTGATAATTGAAGAGATGCCTACCCTCACCTCCGCCACCGCCCGCGTCGAAATTGCCTTGAAAGGCGCCGAGCTCACCAGCTTTACCAGCCTAGCCAGCGGCCTGGAATATCTGTGGCAAGCCGACTCCGCGCAATGGGGCCGCCACGCGCCGCTGCTGTTCCCGATAGTAGGCAAGCTGCCCAATGACACGTATTTATACGAAGACCAGGCGTATAAGCTGCCGCAGCACGGCTTCGCCCGCGACCAGGAGTTTCAGCTCATTTCGCAGGATGCGCACAGCCTCACGTTGCAGCTCATGGCCAGCGAGGCCAGCAAAAAAGCCTACCCCTTCGAATTTGAGCTGCGCGTGCGCTACGAACTGCGCGGCAGCGTGCTCACCGTGGGCTGGCACGTGCGCAACCCGGCCGCCGCGCCGCACGAGCTGCTGTTCAGCATCGGCGCGCACCCGGCGTTTCGATGCCCGTTGCGGCCCGAGGCGGGGGAACAATTCGCGGACTACGCCTTTCACTTCGACCACCCCGTAACCCTGCGCCGCCAGTTGCTGCGCGGCGGCCTGCGCGGCGGCGAGACGGTGCCCGTGCTCGCTGGTCAGGATTTCCTACCCCTCTCCTACGAGCTGTTTGCCGACGACGCGCTGGTATTCGCCCACTTCGACTTCACCCGAATTACCCTGCGCAAAGCCGACAAAACCGGCCCCTTCGTGCGGATGCAGTTCGACGGCTTCCCCTACCTCGGCCTCTGGACCAAGGGTCCTGGCGCGCAGTTCGTGTGCATCGAGCCCTGGCAGGGCGTGGCCAGCCCCGTGGGCGAGCCGCGGGAGCTACGCGACAAAGAAGGTATTTTGACCCTGGCTCCAAGCCAGGAGTTTGAAACCAGCTACTCGATTGAGATTGGGTAACTACCGGGATTAAAAACTAAAAAAGACCGTCATGCTGAACGCAGTGAAGCATCTCTACCACGCCGCCCAGATTACTAATCCAACGGCGTGGTAGAGATGCTTCACTGCGTTCAGCGTGACGGTCGCTTGTAAACGCCAGATAAGAAAAAGCTACGCCTCCACCGGCCGGCGGCGGTTGTAGTCGGGCTCCCAGTCGTTGATGGGGCGCGAGATGCCGGGGGGCAGGTCGAGGTCGGGCAGGCCGGGCTCGTGGGGCTCGCCGCCGCCATCATCGTCGCCCGACGGCGGGGGGGTAGGGGGCGAGCTGCGGCGGCGCGGCACCACCATAAAGAGCGTAAACACCGCAAGCATAACCAGGGCAAAAAGTAACTGATGCATAAGGCAGGACGGTAGAATAGAAGCCAGAAGCAATGAAAAGCACGAACCAGGAAAAATGCGCGGAGCCTAAGCCAGGCAACGCAAATACCGGGGGCCGCGTTGCGCGCCGCCCCACGCAGTAGCTAAGTTAGCTGACACTCAGCAAATGCAAAAGCAACGGCCGGCCACGCCGGGCAGTTCCTTCCCAAAATAAGTGCCGCCGCCGCCGGGCGTATCTTCGCGGCCTGTTTAGGGGTGCTGGCTCGAAAAGTTTCGGGCCGGCTGAGATGACACCCATCGAACCTGAACCGGGTAATGCCGGCGCAGGGAACAAACAATCCGCGAACGCTTCTGCCCCGCGCCGACCCCTGGCCTGCGGGCTCGTGTCACTTATCCACAGCTATCTGTTGAAAACTACCCTTTTGGCGGGCGTAGCGCTACTGGCGCTGGCCGCCGCGCCGGCGTGGGCGCAGGGCCCCGTGTCGGGCCAGCTCACCGATGCCCAAACCGGCGCGCCCCTCACCGGCGCTACCGTGCTGCTCGCCGACCAGCTCACCCTGGGCGCTACTACCGACGCGAATGGCCGCTTCCGGCTGCCCGCCGTGCCCGCCGGCCCGCACACGCTGCAAGTGCGCTTCGTGGGGTTTGAAACCATCAGCCAGCCGCTGCAAGGCCAGGCCGAAGCCCAGGAGCTGGCCCCGCTGGCGCTGCGCACCGCCCGCAACCTCACGCCCGAGGCCGTGGTCACGGCCACCCGCGCCAACGAGCGCACCGCCACTACTTACCAGAACGTGAGCCGCGAGCAATTGCAGGCCCGCAACTTTGGCCAGGACTTGCCCTACCTGCTCGACCAGACGCCGAGCGTAGTCACGACGTCCGACGCGGGCACGGGGGTAGGCTACACCGCCCTGCGCATCAGGGGCACCGACGGCACCCGCATCAACGTGACCCTCAACGGTGTGCCGGTGAATGAGGCCGAGAGCCACGGCGTGTTTTTTGTCGATTTGCCCGATTTGGCCTCGTCCATCCAGAGCATTCAGGTGCAGCGCGGCGCGGGCCCCAGCACCAACGGCGCGGGGGCCTTCGGGGCCAGCCTGAACGTGGAAACCCTGGGCCTGCGGCCCAAGGCCTACGCCGAAATCAACAACTCGGCCGGCTCGTTTGGCACCTGGAAAACGACCGTAGCCGCCGGCACCGGCCTGATTAATGGCCACTTCACGGTGGATGCCCGCGCCTCGCGCATCCAAAGCGAGGGCTACATCGACCGCGCTTCGTCGCGGCTCAGGTCGCTGTACCTGGCCGGCACCTATTCCGATGAAAAAACGCTGCTGCGGGCGCTCATCATCACGGGCTACGAAACCACCTACCAGGCCTGGTACGGCCTGGCCGACTCTTTATTGACCAAGAACCGCCGCTACAACGAGGCCGGCACCGACTACGGCCAGCACCTGCCGGCCTATAAAAATCAGACCGATAATTACCAGCAGGATTATTATCAATTCTTGATTTCGAGGCAGTTGACGTCGAAGCTCAACCTGAGCGTGACGCCCTTCTGGACGCGCGGCGGCGGCTACTACGAGGAGTACAAAGCCAACCAGGACTTTGCGATGTACGGCATCGCGGGGCCGGTGCTTCAGCCCGGCGCGGGGGGTAGGGTTGACACGTTGAAGACCACCGACGTTATCCGCCGCCGCTGGCTCAAGACCGACCTCTACGGCGCTACGTATGCCTTGCAACTACGCCCCACGGCCGGCAGCCACCTGCTGGAGGCTACGCTGGGCGGCGCGGTAGTCGGCTACCGCGGCCAGCACTACGATGAGCTGACCTGGGCGCAACGCGGCAACAATATTCCCGAAACCGGCACGCCCTACTACTCGGAGCCCAACGCCCACAAGCTCGACGTGAACACCTACGCCCGCGCCACCGTGGCGCTCGGCGAAAGCCTGTCGGCCTTTGGCGACGTGCAGTTTCGGCACGTGGAGTATGAGCTATTTGCACCCGATGGCAGCCCCAACGGTGGTAAGAGCCAGCAAACCATCAACTTCAACTTTCTGAATCCCAAGGCAGGCCTCACTTACCAGGTATCGCCGGCCGTGGCGGCCTACGCCTCCTACGCCCTGGCCCAGCGCGAGCCTACCCGCACCGACTACACCGACACGCCCACCGAGCGCCGCCCGACCGCCGAAAAACTGCACAACGTGGAAGTGGGCCTGCGCCGCACCACCGGCGCCTTCCAGTGGTCGGCCAACTACTACCTGATGCTGTACCGCGACCAGCTCGTGCTCTCGGGCCACCTCGACGACGTGGGCAACCCCATCCACACCAACGTGCGCGACTCGTACCGCACCGGCATCGAGCTGCAAGCCGCCGCGCGGCTGGCCAAGGGCCTCACCTTCAGCCCCACGGCTACCATCAGCCGCAACAAAATCAACAACTACACCGACTACCTGGCCGACTACGACAACGGCGGCGAAAAGGGCACTGCATTTAAGCAGACCGACATCTCGTTTTCGCCCGCCCTCACCTTCGCCTATACCCTGGAGTACGAGCTGCTGCCCGGCCTGCGCCTGGCCACGCTGGCCCGCTACGCCAGCCGCCAGTACCTCGACAACACGGCCACCGCCAGCCGCAGCATCCCGGCGTACTACGTGCAGGACGTGCGCGCCCGCTACCTCTGGCACCCCGAGCGGCTGGGCTTCCGCGAAATTGAGCTGGCCGCCGTGCTCAATAATGTGTTGGGAGCCACGTATGTAAACAATGGCTACACCTACGGCTACCTCAGCGGCGGGCAGGCGCAGTATTTCAGCTACTACTACCCGCAAGCCCGGCAGAACTTCCTGGCTTCGGTGAATTTGCGCTGGTAGGCCCGGCGGCCGGCACGTATATTTGGAAATCTTCTCACCTGAGCAAACTCGTTGATATGGAAGCGGTCGTTGAAGAAATTTCTACTTATGAGCTAGAACGCGGTAAGCCTATGCCCGATACAATTCACGCAGCGGTCCAGATTAATTTGGCAGTTGAGCTGGTTACCCGCTACCGCAAGCAATACCGGATTCTATCCGAGCTGGCGCTTGCCACCAGTCCCGTGGGTACTACCCCCGATTTAGCCATCTATCCGGCGTTCTCGCTGGATTTTGAAAATCGCTCGGCCCGCAACCCTAACCCCCCGCTGCTGTGCATCGAGATTCAATCACCCTCGCAAAGCACGGAGGAAATGGTGGACAAGGCCGAAATCTATTTTCAGTTCGGGGTGAAATCGTGCTGGATAGTGGTGCCGGCCATCCGGGCCGTGCTGGTGTACGACCGGCCGGGGCACTACGCCTTTTTCCACGCCGACGATACGCTGCGCGATGAAACCCTGGGTCTGGAATTGCCCTTGAGCCTAGTGTTCGCGTAAGAGATTAGCGGAGCAGTCAGTTTATCAGCCCGGCCAATACCAGGCTAGGGCCATATCTATCCGAGGTTGCAAGAAAGTCTGCGAGCGACTTATTTTCAGAATTCCACCTAAGCTGGCCTCCGCGTAAAGGTGCTGACTCAAGGCCCGACGCAAGCCATACTTTACGCCAACCGGATAGGCCAATTCCAAATTTTGCACATTTATAAGCGAGCCGCTAGCGAAAGGAATTTCCCCGATTAAGGCCAGGTAGTTGGCCGAGTTGCCCCGGATAGTTCGCCCCTGAGAAACCCGGCGAGCTAAGTTATAGGAGCGTGCTTCGAACAATAAATATGGGGTTGCTCCCTGCGTAGTGTAGGACCGCCCAAAAAGTTTGTTTGTTGTATTAATAAATCTGGTTCCGAAAATAGGCGCATCAACATTGTTATCATAAAAGGAATAATGCAGACCTACGCCGTAAGAAATAGTAGAGTTACTATCGCTTGAAAATCAGGCATATGCAACCTAAGCTTAATGGAGTAAGCATTTGGGCTGAAATAATACAGCCACTATAAGACGCTAAAAAGTGCTCAGAAAAGGCTCAGCCGTACTGAAATAGCGGAAATGTAAAATAGGCGCAATAATCTGGAATTACTTAATACCTGTAATGCTCTGATAACCAGTTCATAGTAACTCTAATAAACCACGTAATTGAAGTTATAAAGCTTCAACTCAACACGATGATTGTTATCGAAGCTTTCGGTACGGCTGGTGTTGACACCGAATAGGGATTTTAGCCAGCCACCCACTACCGTTTTAGGACCGTAAGCATAAACGGGGAAAGAGCAGTATTGCTGCGGGGTCAGCTGCGGCGAAAGGCTGACATACTGCGGGTTAGGCTGTATAATGTCGCAAGGCGAAGTTCCTAGGGTACCAGTAGTACCAGAGGTACCCAAAGGGTCTTGCTGCTGGAAATTACTTTGAACGTCCGCAAATGTATCATAACGAGTTATTCCCCCACCCATGTCATAGAAATCGTCAGTTAGCAACGTGCCAATCGGGGCATCATCCAGGCTCAGCGAGCGGTCATTTACCATCGCCTCTAGCGCTGCCCGGTTGCTGGCCTCTGCTGAAAAGGTTCCATCTGGCGTAACCATGTAGATTTGCTGTCCAACTTGGACTTGCAAGTCATCGTTGAGAATAGTTGCGAAGTTGGTATCCGGCACTAACTGGTCTGATACTATCTGGCGGTCCGTTGCTACTCCGTCCAATTCACCTAACGTTGCACCGTTGGTGCTCATGCTTGAGTTTGTTGTCGTCGGCTTTAAGTTTTGCACTGCCTTTTTTGGCTTGGCAGCGAGTACTGGCACGTTCTTGTCCGGGTTATCCACCAGAGAGTGAAAGCTTGCTGCATTTGGTCCCGTAGCCAAAGTGCCAACTATTTTCTGCAAAGCTTGTTCCGTATTCTTTTCCTGGCCAACGATTGCAATGGCCTCCCGCAGGGCCTTCGCGTCGGCAAACTTTAGGAACGAACTACTGGGAGGTGTGATAGTAACCTCATCAGCTTCGCGCTTACACCCTAGTAACAAGGGTATTATCAGGGCATAGCCCAACGTTTTGTAAATAATACTACGCATACTATGGTGTTGCTTTCCAAGTATAATCCATTTTATACTTGTTGCTCTGCAAATGCAATGTGGTAGCTATGAACTTTCATTACCTACTTCATTATTTTTTCAGATAGCTGCTGAGGTTATCTTGGCCCTAAGGCCCTACATAAAGCAGAACTTGCGCACGATGCGCCAAATTATGATTCTCGCAGAGTTTCGCTTGCTGGCTATTCCAACCTTTCTTATCGCATGGAAAAGTATTTTCGCCCCATCTTTTTAACCTCATTGCCTCAGCGTTATTAACTCATGAATAAAGCTTGGATATTCGGTTTAGCCTTTCTGCTACCCTTGCCTGGCTTTAGTCAGGGGCGTGATACCGTGCTGGCAGTGCACCACTTATTCAAGCAGAAGCGGAGGAGCGGCGCAGGCTGGGCGAGCACCGGCACAAGCATGGCCTATGATGAGAGCATTGGCTGGCGTGCACACGGCACGACTGCCGAGAAAGCAGCGTCCGCAACCTTCTACGGGGGTATTCCCTTAGCAGTCGGCGTGTTGCAAAGCTTTCGCTACAGCCTAGAGCGGGAAAACGATGTTATCCAGCAATACAGTCAGGGGGGACCTATTCCGGCGGACATTCGGCGCAAGCTGCGAAACAAGCATTTCCACCGCACCGTCTGTGATATTACTGCTTGGTAAACAGGCTAAGCCTATTTACCGAGCCAGCCCGGCCGCCTGCCGCGGCCGGGCTTTTTGCGGCCCGAACCAGCGACTGGGCCGCGCTCTATCTTTGCGTATATAACGGCGGCGCGTCGCGGCCGGCTTCGTGCTTGATGTTCAGCTTATTTTTTGCCTGGCTGCTGGCTGGCTGGCTGCCCGCCGCGCCCGCGCCTACCCCCGCCGCGCCCGGCGTTACCATCGCCGCCGCCGCCGACCTGAAATACGTGCTCGACTCGCTGGTCACGATTTTCAATCGCCAGCACCCGCAGGCCAAGGTGACGGCCGTGTACGGCTCATCGGGCAGGTTTTACGAGCAGCTGAGCCACGGCGCGCCGTTCGATATGTTTTTCTCGGCCGATAGCGACTATCCCCGGCGCTTGCAGCAGGCGGGTCTCACGGCCGGCACACCGCGGCTTTATGCCCAGGGCCGGCTGGTGCTGTGGAGCAAGAAGCTGAACCCTACTACCAAAGGCATGGCCACGCTGCTCGACCCTGCCGTGCGGCACGTAGCCATCGCCAACCCCGCCCACGCGCCCTACGGCCGCCGCGCCGAAGAGGTGCTGCGCTACTACAAGCTCTACGACCAGGTGCAGCCCAAGCTGGTGCTGGGTGAAAATATCGGTCAGGCCGCCCAGTACGCCACTACCGGCGCGGCCGATGCCGGGCTATTGGCTTATTCGCTGGCCCTTAGTCCCGAGCTGCGCCGGGCGGGCCGGTTTTACCTTATTCCGGCCGCTGCCCACTCGCCGCTGCAACAAAGCTACGTGCTGCTAAAGCAGGCGCGGGGAAAGGAGGCCGCCACGGCGTTCGCGGCATTTATAGCCAGCCCAGCGGCCCGCCAGGCGTTGCGTAAGTACGGGTTTAGCTTGTAGCGGCCGGGATTGGCCGCCGTACGTTCACCGCTTTCACTTTCCAAATTCTTGCTTCCCGAACTACCCTCCGATTATTGGCTCACGCTGCGGCTGACGCTGGCGCTGGCGGCCAGCACGGCCGCGCTACTGCTGCTGCTGGCCACGCCGCTAGCCTATGCCCTGGTGCATGGGCGCAGCCGCTTCAAGCCCCTGGCCGAGGCAGTGGTGAGCTTGCCGCTGGTGCTACCCCCCACAGTGATAGGCTTTTACTTGCTGCTGGCTTTTAGCGACAGCACGGCTATCGGCCGGTTTTTGATTAATGACCTGGGGCTGAGTTTGAACTTTACCTTTGCCGGTATTCTGGCGGGTTCGCTGGTGTATAGCCTGCCCTTTATGGTGCAGCCGCTACAGGCCGGGTTTCAGCAGGTGCCGCGCGCGCTCAGCGAGGCGGCCTACACCCTGGGCAAGTCGCGCCTCACTACGCTCTGGCGCGTGCTGCTGCCCAATATGAAGCCAGCCTTGCTCAACGGCCTCGTGCTCACCTTTGCCCACACTTTAGGCGAGTTTGGGGTGGTCATGATGATTGGTGGCAGCCTGCCGGGGCGCACCCGCGTGGCTTCCATTGCCATCTACGACGAGGTGCAGAGCCTGCATTATGCCCAGGCCAACGCGTATGCGCTGACGCTGCTGGTAGTGGCGTTCCTCCTCCTCGTGGCGTTGTATTGGTTTACCAAAAAAGATACCGCCCGCCGCCTGGCGTAGTTGCTCCGTGCTCGATTTTCACCTCCGCAAAGCCCTGCACACCGCCGCCGGCCCGCGCACGCTCGACGTGGCGCTGGCCCTACCCCCCGGCGAATTGCTGGCCCTCAGTGGGCCTTCGGGCGCGGGCAAAACCACGCTGCTGCGCCTGTTGGCCGGCCTCGACCGGCCCGACGCGGGCTTCGTGCGTTTCGAGGAGCAAACGTGGTACGACGGCCCGCGCCGCCAGTGGCTGCCGCCGCGGCGCCGCCCGCTGGGCTTCGTTTTTCAGGACTACGCGCTGTTTCCAAACATGACGGTGCGCGAAAATCTGGCCTTCGCCGCCGAGGAGCAGCCTGATAAAAAGCAAGTGGTTAGCGAGTTGCTGGAGCTACTGGAGCTGGGCGAGCTAGCCGCGCGCCGGCCGGCGCTGCTCTCGGGTGGGCAGCAGCAGCGGGTGGCGCTGGCCCGTGCCCTGGCCCGCCGCCCGCGCCTGCTGCTGCTCGACGAGCCCCTCGCGGCCCTCGACCTGCCCACCCGCCTGCGCCTCCAGCAGGTGCTGGCCGACGTGCACCAGCGCTTTACGCTCACTACTATCCTTATCAGCCACGACCCGGCCGAAATAGCCCGCCTCGCTACCCGCGTGCTGGAGCTGGACCTGGGCCAGGTGCGCCGGGTAGGGCCGCCTGCCGTGCCGCCTACCCCCGCCACCGTGGCCGGGCGCGTGCTGGCGGTGCTGCCCGGCGGCCGGCTGCGGGTGCGGCTGCCCGGCGCCGAGGTCGAGGTAGGAGTCCCGGTGGGCTACGCGGGGGGGGTAGGGGGCCCGATTACCTTGACGATTGAAGCCGGGTAGGAGCACGGCGCGGTGCTACCGGCAGGCGAGTATCTTTGCTTAAACCCTACCCCGCCCCGCCCATGTCTTCCATTGCCGACGTCCTCTCGCCCGAAGCTAAAGCCCATACCGCCCAACAAGGCAGCACCAACGCCAACGGCTTCACCGACTACTTTGACCTCGACGGCCTGCTCACCGAGGAAAATATCCTCGTGCGCCAGAGCATCCGCGACTTCGTGAAAAAGGAGATTTCGCCCAACATTGAGCAGTGGGCGCAACAGGCGCATTTCCCCTCCGAAATCGTGCGCAAGTTTGGCGAGGTAGGCGCGTTTGGGCCCACTATTCCGCAGGAATACGGCGGCGGCGGCCTCGACTATATCAGCTACGGGCTTATTATGCAGGAGATTGAGCGCGGCGACTCGGGTATGCGCTCGACGGCTTCGGTGCAGGGCTCGCTGGTGATGTTCCCCATTTACGCCTACGGCTCGGAGGCTCAGCGCCAGAAGTTCCTGCCCAGGCTGGCCAGCGGCGAGTGGCTGGGCTGCTTCGGCCTCACCGAGCCCGACCACGGCTCGAACCCCGGCGGCATGACCACCAACATTCGCGAAGAAGGCGACCACTACGTGCTCAACGGCGCCAAGCTCTGGATATCGAACTCGCCCGAGTGCCAGGTGGCCGTGGTGTGGGCCAAAAATGAGCAGGGCCGCATCAAGGGCGTGCTTGTGGAGCGCGGCATGGCCGGCTTCACTACCCCCGAAATTCACAACAAATGGAGCCTACGGGCCAGCATCACCGGCGAGCTGGTATTTGATAATGTGCGGATTCCCAGGGAGAACATTCTGCCTAATATCGAGGGCCTGCGCGGCCCGCTCAGCTGCCTCGATTCGGCCCGCTTCGGCATTGCCTGGGGCGCCATCGGCGCGGCCATCGACTGCTACGAGTCGGCGCTGAAATACTCGCTCCAGCGCGAGCAGTTTGGCAAGCCCATCGCCAGCTTCCAGCTCCAGCAAAAGAAGCTGGCCGAGATGATTACCGAAATCACCAAAGCCCAGCTCCTGGCCTGGCGCTTAGGTGTATTGAAGAACGAGGGCAAAGCCACCAGCGCCCAAATCTCAATGGCCAAGCGCAACTCGGTAGAAATGGCCCTGCACGTAGCCCGCGAGGCCCGCCAGATTCACGGCGGCATGGGCATCACGGGCGAGTACCCCATCATGCGCCACATGATGAACCTGGAATCGGTGGTTACTTATGAAGGCACGCACGACATTCATTTGCTCATTACCGGCGCTGATATTACGGGTATTCAGGCGTTTAAATAATATGGAATACCTGTCACTTTTCCTGGTTCTGGTGGGCTACGGGTGCTATAAGCTAGGCGTGGGAGGTAGTTTGGTGTGGCTGGCTCTTTGCGGCGTAGCATTTAGGTGGGTGAAAGAAGCCAACGCGGGCGGCGGCTGCGATGGTGGCCTGTGTATTCTGCCCTATGTATTCATACTGCCGCCAGCTTGGCTGGGACTGTGGCTAGTGGTTTGGCTATGTCGTCGGACCATCCAGAAGTCCGAAGCCGGCGCGGCTGCTTCTATAGCAGTAGAATCTCCTGACGCACCCAATCAGTCTTTGTCTGACTTGCTGCCTAAAGATTAATACTTATCACATGCACTCCGCCTTCTAACCCCGGCCGCGCTAGCAACGCCAGTACCTGCGGCACTAGCAGTTTCACCGTATCATACTTCAGATTAGGCACATCCAGAAAAATGACTGGAACACTGTAATTCTGCCAGTTCTGCTCGTAGCGCATCTTCTTGTCGGCCGTCAAAAACGCTTCAAACTTATGCTCCACCAGCAGCTTCAGCAGCTCGCCGTTTTTCTTGCCGCGCCAGTCCATATCCTGCACCGTTAGCGCATCGTGCGCTGGCGCTAGCCGATGCGACAGCCGCCGGGGCAGTTGCTCATCAAGCAGCAGCTTCACGGGGCGGTATTTTTTCGGTAAATGAAAAGTCAATCTGTGCGGGCGCTACGTGGAATGCTGGTGGTAATAATGCCTCTTGCGCCGCCTTCAGCACCCCTTCAGCTTGCTCACGGCTTACGGTGGGGAAGTCATATAGAAACATCGTGAGCGGCTCATCGCCTCCTAGGTAGTCGAATAGCGCCTGAATAGGCACGCGCGTGCCCGTAAAAACCGGTGTGCCGCCCGTTATTTCCGGGTCGATGGTGATGAGGTCGGTGCGTAGCATGAGGAAATATACGAAAACCCGGCCGAACGGTCGGCCCCGGCCTCCCGTATAGCATAAGACACCCTTTCCTTTTCCACTTATGGCTACTGAACCCGAAAACCAGCACCCCGACAACGCCGAAAGCCGCCGCACCGAGCGCCGCGAGCAGGCCAACGCCGAATACCGCGAGCAAGGCGACGACATGCGCCAGGGCGGCCCCGACCCCGACCTACCCCATCGCCTGCGCACCCACCCCGGCGACGGCAACTTTGACCCCAACGTGCAGGCTGAAGACGGCACCAGCGATGGCGTAGCGGCCCACATCGGCAGCAGCGGCCAGGGCGCCAGCAAGCGCGGCCACGATACCGAGCAAAACGCCAGCAAAGCCCCCGACCGCACGGCCGAGCGCAACGTAGCAGGCGGCGACCTGAAAGACTAAGGCTCGCCAAATTTCATCAGGTAGCAAATAAAAACGCCGCCCCGCCAACTACCAGTTGGCGGGGCGGCGTTGTGCTTGAACGGTTCTAAATCAGCCGATAAGGCGGGCATCCAGGCTGCGAAACTGGATAACGGGCTGCCAGTCGGCCGGGTAGGCCAGCGCGCCGGGGTGGCCCGGAATCAGGCCAAAGTTTTGCACGGTCCACTGGGCGGCGGGGTAGCCGCTGGCGGCGGGCCGCAGCTCCTCGTCACCGAGGCCGAGGCCGCTGGCTTTAGCCCGCGCTTCGAGTTGCGTCCAGATGTGGTAGAAGGTTATCTGCGGCTCGTGGCTCAGGGCCAGCAGGCGCCGCTCGGGGTCGCTAAAGCGCTGGGTCACCACGTCGGCAAAGTCAAAATCGGGTACCATATACTCCAGGTCGATGCCGATTTCACGGGCGGCCAACGCCACCACTACCCAGTCGCCCGAGTGCGCCACATTGAAGTGTACGCCGGCCGGCTCGGCCAGCCGCGGCTTACCGTAGCTACCAGTCCGCAGCGCGATAGTCGCCGGCGGCTGTCCCAGGCGCTGCCCCAGCAAGTAACGCAGGCAGGCGCGCCCCACCCGGAAGCGCAGCTGGTCGGCGGGGCGGGCGTAGCGCGCCGCGTGCTGCTGCTCGGCGGGTGTTAGCAGGGCAGTCAGGGCGGCCTCGCACTCGGCAAAATCGGCCACCGAGATGCGATAAACCACCAGCGTATTAGCCAGTTGCGGGGCCTGGTAGCCGGCGTGCACGCTGGTAAAAGAAAGAGGGGGAGGGGGTAGCGGTATCATCAAATTAGCGAACGGCGGCGTCTAAGCGAGCTTGTAAAACGGTGGCAAATTCCTGGTCGTGGGGTGGGGCAAACATGTAGCTGTGCTCGCCGGGCATCTCGTGAATGGTGATGCCCTTCAGCGCAAAAGGCCGCCAGCCCAGGAACTCAAAATCAGGCATGTAGAAGGTGCGGCGGCTGGCCCGAAATAGCTCGATGGCGACGGGGGCCGGCGCCAGGGTATAGCGCCGCCAGGCCAGCTCGTTCATCCAATCGACCAGGGGGGGGTAGCCAAAATTGGGCTGCCATTTGCCGATTAATCCCAGCCGGCCCAATAGTCCACCCAGCTTAAACCGCAGCTGCTCACGCTGGTAAGCTACGGTGCGACCCGGTTGTTTGGCGAGCAGCCCCAGCGTATACACGACTTTCTTGAGCCTGGTTAAGCTATTCTTAACTAGGCGTTTAAAGTGGGGTAAATGATAGTTTGACTGGTAGGCGTAGGTGTCGAACATAGCCAGAAACCGCACTTCCTTGCCCATCGCCAGCAGCTGCCTGGCCATTTCGAAGGCAATGAGGCCGCCGAAGGAGAAGCCGGCCAGCGCGTAGGGCCCATCAGGGTTTTGCGCCCTGATGGCCGCCAGGTAGTGCGCGGCCATATCCTCGATGCGGTCCAGCGGCTCATCCACGCCATTCAGCCCCCGCGCCTGCAAGCCATAGACGGGCTGCTCAGCATCCATATTTCGCGCTAATGCGTTGAATAGCATTACGTTCATGCCCGCACCGTGTACGATGTAGAGGGGCGTTTTGCTGCCCTTGGGCTTTATCGGCACCAGCGAGTCCCAGGTAATGGCCTTGCTGCCGTCGCGCTGTATCAGCAGGGCCAGCGCGGCCACCGTGGGATGGGTAAACAGCGCCGCCAGGGGCAGGCGCTTACCCGTCACTTTTTCGAGGCGCGCCATCACCTGCACGGCAATGAGCGAGTGCCCGCCCAGGTCAAAAAAGTCGTCAAAAACGCCGATTTCATTGGTTTTCAGGGCCTCGCGCCAGCTGTCGGCTACCAGCTGCTCCACGTTGGTGCGCGGGGCTACGAAGCCCACCGCCGCCGTAATCGTGGCCGGGGGTGCGGCGGCTCGCTGCCGCAGGGCCGGGCGGTCGGTCTTGCCGTTGGGCAGCAGGGGTAGGGCGTCGAGCACTATAAACTCACTCGGTACCAGGTAGGTAGGTAAGTGCGCGTGCAGCGCCAGCTGCCAGCTGGCGCGCCGGGCCGCCAGCGCCTCGGAAGCAGCCGGGCCAGCGAGCACGAGATAAGCCACCAGGCGCTCATCACCAGCGGTGCGCTCCTGCGCCACCACCACCGCCTGCCGGATGCCGTCGAGCCGCGTGAGGTGGGCTTCAATCTCGCCGGGCTCAATGCGGTGGCCGCGCAGCTTCAGCTGCTCGTCGAGGCGGCCTTGCAGCTGCACTTCGCCGTTGGCGAGCAGCACGGCCGCGTCGCCGGTGCGGTACATGGTAGCCCCGGTTTCGGAGGTAAAAGGGTCGGCTACAAAGCGTTCGGCCGTAAGAGTGGGCCGCTGCCAGTAGCCGCGCGCTACGCCCAAGCCGCCGATGTAGAGCTCGCCGGCCGCGCCGGGCACCACGGGCTCACCCTGCGCGTCCAGCACGTAAAGCTGCGTGTTGGCGATGGGCCGACCCACGGTAATGACCACCGCGTTGGGCTCGATGCGCTGCACCGCCGACCAGATGGTAGTTTCCGTGGGGCCGTACATATTCCACAGCGCCAAGCACTTGGCCTGGAGATTGCGGGCCAGCGCAAGGGATAGGGGCTCGCCGCCGCACAGCGCCACCAGCGGCAGGGGCTTTTCCCAGCCCGCGGCCAGCAGCAGCTGCCAGGTCGAGGGCGTGGCCTGCAACATAGTAATCTGCTCGGCTTCGAGCAGGTGCAGCAAGGCACGCCCGTCGCGGGCCGAGTAGGCATCGGCCAGCACCACGGTGGCCCCGCTCACCAGCGGCAGAAATAATTCCAGCCCGGCGATATCAAACGAAATAGTCGTGATGGCCAGTAGCTTATCGGCCGCCGTAATGCCGGGCGCACGCTGCATACTGGCCAGAAAATTGACCACGTTGCGGTGCGTAATGGCCACGCCCTTGGGCTGGCCCGTTGAGCCCGACGTGTAAAGCACGTAGCACAGGTCGTCGGGGCTGGTAAGGAGGGTAGGGGCCGTGCCCGCCAGGGTAGTGGCTGCCGCGAGGGCCTCATCCAGCAATAGCCGGGGCGGGCCACCGGCCAGGGCGGGCAGGCCGCCCGCCGAAGTCAGCAGCAGGCGCGCGGCCGAGTCGCTTAGCATAAATTCCAGGCGCTCTGATGGATACGCGGGGTCGAGGGGCAGGTAGGCCGCGCCGCACTTGAGCACCGCCAGCAGCGCCACGAACAGGCTGGGCGTGCGCTCCAGCGCCACGGCCACGATGTCGCCGGGTTGCAACCGGGGCTGCAGGTATGCGGCTAGCTGGTTGCCCTGGCGGTCCAGCTCGGCATACGACAGCTCGGCGTTGCCCAGCTTGACGGCGGTTTTGGCGGGGGTAGCCAGCGCCTGGGCCGCGATGAGGGCCGGCAGCGTGGCGGTGGCGGGGTAGGGCGCCTGGGTGGCGTTCAGCCGTTGGTAGGCTTCGGGCAGGGTAGGCGCGGCCAGGCGCAGGTTGGCCAGCTGCGTGGTCGGGTTGGCTACAATCTGCTCAGTCAGGCGCGTGAAGCCGGCCAGCAGCCGCTCGATGCGCTCGGGCCGGAACAGGGCCACGTTGTACGAGCATTCCAACACCAGCTGGTCGCCTTTCCCGCTGGCATTCAGCGACAATTCAAAGTTCTCGAAGGCCCGTGGGTTGCTGACCAGCTCGTGGGTGAGGCCCGCAAACGCTACCCCCTCATCAAAGCCCAGGTCCACGTTGAACAGCACCGATACCAGCGGCAGGTGGCCGGCCTCGCGCCGTAGCGGCAGCTGGGTCAGCAGGTGGCCAAAGGTGAGCTGCTGGTGCTCCAGTGCGTCGAACAGCTCCGTTTTGCGGGTGCGCAGGTAGTCGTCAAAGCGGCTGGGGCCGCTGGGCCGGCTGCGCAGGGGCAGCAGGTTCACGCAGTGGCCCACCACCGTGCCCAGCCCGGCGGCCGACTGCCCGGCCGCCGGCAGGCCCACCACCAGGTCGTCTTGCCCGGTCAGCTTGTGCAGCAGCACTTCAAACACCGCCAGCAGGGTGGTTACGAAGCTGGTGCCGGCCCGCTGGCCCACCGTGCGCAGGCCCGCTACCAGGGCCGGGTCGAGGGGGTAGTCGAGGCGTCGGCTTTGGTACGTGCGCTCGGCAGGGCGCTCAGAGTCAGTAGGTAAGCACAGGGTAGGGGCGCCGTCCTGAAACACCGCCCGCCAGTACTGCTCGGTCTGGCGGTAGGCGGCGCTGGCCTGAAAATCAGCTTCCTGCCCGGCATACTGGCTGAAGGGCGTGGCGGCCGGCAGCCCCGGCTCCCTGCCCCCCACCGCCGCCGAGTACAGCTGCCCCAGGTCTTGCAGTAGCATCCCCAGCGACCACCCATCGCAGATAATATGGTGGGCCGTAAGGGTAAAGTGAAATTCGTTGTCGGCTAATTTGAGCAGGCTAACCTGCCACAGGGGTCCCTGCACCAGGTCGAACACGTGCCGCGCCTGCTGGGCCGCGTAGTAGCTCAGGGCCTCCGCGTGCCAGTAGTTGCCGGGCTCGGCGGCGGCCGACAGGTCAACGTACGCCAGGTCCACGGCCAGCTCCTCCGCGATGCACAGCACCGCGCCATCGGCGCTGCACGTGGCGCGCAGGGCCTCGTGGCGCTGGGGCAGCGCCGCCAGCGCCGCGCGTAGGGCCGCTACCTCCAGCGCGCCGCACAGGCGCAGCGACACCGATTCGTTATAGGCCCGGCTAGCGTCGTCGCCCCCGAGCTGGCAGGCCAGCCAGATTTCAGCCTGCGACGCCGTGAGCGGCACCAGCAAGGCAATTTCGGATTGGGCAAAAGGATTAAAGTCAACCACCTGGGTAGGCGGCGAGAGTACAGCTACGGCCATGATAGATTACGCTTGAGAAAGTTGCACGTACCGCCCCGGCCGCACGGGGTCGCTCATAAACCAGGCGGGGTTGCCGGCGGCATCGCGGCCCAGCCGCGCGCCCGGCGCGGGCGGCCGGTTGAGGGCCTTGATGGCCGTCGTGGACTGCTCGGTCGGCTTAGGCGGGGTGGGGGGGGGTAGGAAATCGGCCGCCAGCTCGGCTAGGCTGGCCGCGAAGGCCGTCACTATCAATTGCACGTCGGCCGCCGAGTGGGCTGCGGTGAGAAAGCACGGAAAGTTGTCCCAGATGTGCACGCCCTTTTCGCGCATCAGCGTGAATAACAAGGTGCTATACGGTAGTTCGGTAGTAAATTTAATTTTCCAGAGCGAGCCGAAGTACACGACCTCCAGCGGCACCTGGCGCTGCTGGGCCGCTGCGTTCAGCTCAGCGGCCAGGCGCGCCGTTTGGGCGTTCAGGTGCTCCTGCAAGGCGGGGCCGGCTACTTGCAGGTGGCGCAGCGAAGCCTGGGCCGCCGCCAGGGCCAGCGGGTGGCGCACGAAAGTGCCCGCGAAATACGTCACGCCTACCTCGGGCACCGAGCGGTCGCCATACTGCCAGAAGCCACCATCGAGCGCATCCATAAACGCACTGCTGCCCGCGATGGCCCCAATGGGCAGCCCGCCGCCAATCACCTTGCCGTACGTGGCCAGGTCGGCCTGCACGCCAAACACGGCCTGCGCGCCGCCCTGATGCAGCCGGAAGCCGGTGATAACCTCGTCAAAAATGAGGGCCGTGCCCGCGGCGGCCGTCACGCGGCGCAGCTCGCGCAGGAACGCGACCGGCTGAAAATCGGGCCGGCGGCTCTGCACCGGCTCTACCAGCACGGCGGCCAGTTCGTGGGCCCGCCCCGCGATAATGCGCAGGCTCTCATCGGTGCCGTAGTCCAGGATGAGCATGTTTTGCACCGCTTCGGGCATGATGCCGGGGGCCGCCGGCCGGGACTGCAACTGTTTGGTGCCCCGTACGATAACCTCATCGTTAATACCGTGATACGAGCCCGTGAACGCCACCACCAGCGAACGGCCCGTGACGGTGCGGGCCACGCGCAGCGCCCCCAGCACGGCCTCCGAGCCGGTGTTGCAAAGGGCCGCCCGCTGGTGGCCCGTCAGCTCGCAAATCAGCCGGCACACCTCGCCGGCCAGCGCGTGCTGCGGGCCCACTTCGTAGCCGCGCTCAATCTGCGCGTGCAGGGCCGTTTTGATAAACTCGGGCTGGTAACCAAACATCGACGAGCCAAAGCCATTGAGCGCGTCCACGTACTCGTTGCCGTCCACGTCCCAGAGCCGGCTGCCCGCTGAGCGGTCCACCACCAGCGGGTAAGTCAGTTCTTTCAGCAGCGGCGTGAAGCCCGACACCACGCGCGGGTCGGCCATGTGCGGCCGGTGCTCCTGGGCATAAGCCTTGCTGGCGGCCGTTTTCTGGGTGTAGCGCCGGGTAAACTGGTTGAGGAAATCCTGCTGCCGGGGCGTGAGCGTGGCCGCCACCTGCCGCTCGATGCGCGCCGTGGCCCCGAAAGGCCTGGCGTGCTCCACGGCTTCGGCCGCCGTCAGGGCCGGTTTCGGCGCGCCGGTGGGGGGTAGGGCCGGGGCAGCCGGGGGCAGCGCCGCGCCTGCCGATATCCCGCCGCTTGTGCCTTGTAATAAGGCCACTTGCCGCGTCAGCAGCTGAAGCTGGGCGGCCAGTAGGCCCAATGCCGAGTCGGCGGCCGGCCCTTCGGTGGGGGGTAGGGCGGCAGTGAACGATAAAGTAGCGGCCGGCGCGACGCTGGGCGCCGGTTGCGGGGTGGCCTCGGCGGGCAGCTGCGCGTCGAGATAGGCGGCCAGGGCGGCGGGCGTAGCCAGCGTTTCGTTCAGCTGCCGAAAGGTGATGGGCACGTTGAACGCCTTCTTGAGCGTGAGCGCCAATTGCGTGAGCAACAGCGAATCGAGGCCCAATTCCAGGAAGCTCTGGCCGGCCTGGCCGGCCGTCACGTCCACGTCAGCGGCATTGGCCAGGATGGTCAGTATTTTTTGTAGCAGTAAAGGTTGACGCATAGAATAGACAGGTAGAAGCGGAGGGGGCAGCGTAGGTATAATTTCAGTCGGGGCCGGGGCCGCTACCGCCGCTGGGGCGGCAGTGGTGGCGGTCGGCCGCACCGGCTCAAGCCAGCAGCGCTGGCGGTCGAAGCAGTAGCCCGGCAGCCGGAGCTTCTGCCGCGACTGGCCTGCGTAAAAAGCGTGCCAATCAGGTTCCAGGCCCCGCAGCCAGACCTGGCCGAGGGTATTCAAAATAGCTTGATAATCAGTCTGCCCGCTGCCAGCCGGGGGTAGGCTGGCCAGCGCGCTATGCGCCGCGCCGCCGGCCGGCCGGGCCAGCGCCGTGAGGGTAGTACCCGGCCCTGCCTCCAGCAGTAGCGGGCTGGGCTCGGCCAGTAGGGTAGCCAGCGCCGTTGCAAACTGCACGGGCGCCCGCAGCTGCGCGGCCCAGTAGGCCGGGTCAGTGGCTTGCGCGGCCGTTAGCCAGGTGCCCGTCAGGGTCGAAACGATGGGCAATTGCGGGGCCGTCAGCGGCACCTGCGCCACCACTTGCGCAAACGCGGCTGCCGCCGGCGCCAGCTGCCGCGAGTGAAACGCGTGGCTGGTAGCCAGCACCCGACAAGGGATATTTTGCGCCGCCAGCAGGTCGGCAAAAGCGGCGATATCTTCGGCGGTGCCCGCCACTACTACTGCTTTGGGGCCGTTCACGGCGGCCACGTCGAGGGTGGGGGGTAGCAAGTCGGCCACCTGGGCGGCGCTGGCGCGCACGGCCAGCATCCGGCCCGCGGGCAGCTCGCTCACCAGCCGGCCGCGCGCGGCCACCAGCCGCAGGGCATCGGACAGGGTAAACACGCCCGCCAGGCAGGCGGCCACCAGCTCGCCGATGCTGTGCCCGCACAGGGCGGTGGGCCGCACGCCCCAGCTTTGCCACAGCCGGGCCAGCGCGTACTCGGTCACGAACAGCGCGGGCTGGGCGTAGCGCGTGTTTTGCAGGCGGGCCGCGGCCTGCGCGGTGGCTTCCGGCGTCGCGTCGGGATAAATAAGCTGGCGAATATCCACATCCAGCCATTCAGCCAGCAACTCGGCACACTCGGCCACGGCCGCCCGAAAAGCCAGCTCGTGCTCGTACAGCTCCCGGCCCATGCCCACGTATTGCGCGCCCTGGCCAGGAAACATAAATGCCACGGTAGCCGGCACTTCCGTCACCGTGCGGGCGGCAATGGCCGCCGGCGCCGGACCAGCTTGCAGCAGCGCCGCCCGCAGCTCGGGCGCCGAAGCGGCCACCACGAAGCGCCGCTCGGCCAGCGGGGCGCGGGTGGTGTGCAGCGTAAAAGCCACATCGGCCAGCACCGGCGTCGGCGTATCGGCCAGCCAGCCCGCCAGGCGCTGGGCGTAGGCCGCGCTGCTGCTGGCCGTGCGTGCCGACCACGCCGCGAGCTGCACGGGCCGGGCCAGCGCGGGGCCGGCTTGGGCATTTTCGCGGGGGGTAGGGGCTTCCTCCACTACCACGTGCACGTTGGTGCCGCCTACGCCAAAGGAGCTGATGCCCGCCCGGCGCGGTGCCCCGCCCGCCACCGGCCAGTCGCGCAGCGTCGTATTCACGAAGAACGGACTGTCGGCCAGGTCGAGGAGCGGGTTGGGCTGGGTGTAATGCAGCGAGGGCGGCAGCTGCCGGTGCTGCAAGGCCAGCACCGTTTTGATGAGGCCCGCCACGCCGGCCGCCGCCGTGAGGTGGCCCAGATTACTCTTAATAGAGCCCAGCGCGCAGGTGCCGCGCCCGGCCGCCCCGAAGGCCAGCCGCAGGCCATCCACCTCAATGGGGTCGCCGAGGGGGGTAGCGGTGCCGTGCGCCTCCACGTAGCTGATGGTGGCCGGGGCCACGCGGCCATCGGCCAGCGCCTGGCCGATGGCGGCGGCCTGCCCGGCGGCGCTCGGCGCCGAAAAGCTGCCCTTATCGCGCCCGTCGTTCGCAATCCCTACCCCCTTAATAACGCCGTAAATCACATCGCCGTCGCGCTGGGCCGCGGCCAGGCTCTTGAGCAGCACCGCGCCCGCGCCGTCGCTGAACACGGTGCCCTGCGCCCGCGCGTCAAACGGCCGGCAGTGGCCGTCGGGGCTCAGCATGGCGCCATCCTGGTACAGATAGCCGCTGCGCACGGGGGCCGTAATGCTGGCGCCGCCCGCCAGGGCCACCTCGCACTGCCCGGCCCGCAGGCTTTGCACGGCCTGCGCGATGGCCAGCAGCGAGGTCGAGCAGGCCGAATACACGCTCACCGTGGGCCCGCGCAAATCCAGGGTGTAGGCCACGCGCGAGGCCAGGTAGTCCTTCTCGTTCACCGTCATCACCTGAAAATCACCCAGTTGGTCCACGGCAGCCTGGTTCGGCAATACATTCTGGATAAAGTAGGAATTATTACCGGTGCCCGCGAACACACCCACCCGGCCCGCGTAGTGCGCCGGCAGGTAGCCCGCCTGCTCCAGCGTTTCCCAGGCCACCTCCAAAAACACGCGCTGCTGCGGGTCCATTGCTGCCGCCAGCTTGGCGTTCAGCCCAAAAAAAGCCGGGTCAAACTCCTCGGCATGGTCGATAATGCCCCGCGCCCGCACGTAGAGCGGGTCGTGGCGCACCGCGGCCGGAATGCTGGCATCCAGCTCGTCATCGCTGAAAAAGCGGGTTGTTTCGCGGCCTTCGCGCAGCACCACCCACAGTTCCTCCACCGTATTGGCCCCCGGAAAGCGGCCTGCCATACCGATGATGGCCACGTCGCCGCTGGTAGCTTCAGCAAGCTGGCTGATAAGAGCTTGACTTTCAGGTAGAGGGGTAGGGGCCACTCCGGCCGGCTGCGCCAGGTACGCCGCCGCCGCCGCCACGGTCGGGTGCTGATAAAGCTTCGTGACGGGCAGCCGGTGACCAAACTCGGCCAGCAGCCGCGCCACGCACTTTTGCGCCAGCAGCGAGGTGCCGCCCAATTCGAAAAAATTATCGGTCGCGCCTACTTTATCGAGCCGCAGCAGCGGGGCCCACACGGCCGCCAGCTGGCGCTCAGTATCGGTGCGGGGTGCCTGGTAGGGCGTGCCCAGCGCCGCGCGCGGCTGCGTGGCCGGGGCCGGCAGCGCCTGCCGGTTGATTTTGCCGCTGCTCGTCTTCGGAAATTCCGGGAGCAGTACGAAGGCGGTGGGCAGCATGTAATCGGGCAGCAGTTGGGCCGCCGCCTGGCGCAGGGCGGCCGGCGCCAAGGGCGCGTCGCCGCTTGGTATTATGTAGGCCACCAGTTCCTTAGGAGCAGCGGCTTCTTGCCACGCCGCCACGGCCACCTGCCCTACCCCCGGCAGCGTAGCTAAAACCGCCTCTACCTCGCCCAACTCGACGCGGTGGCCCCGGATTTTCACCTGGTCGTCTTGCCGGCCCAAAAACTCCAGGTTACCATCGGGTAGCTGGCGGGCCAGGTCGCCGGTGCGGTACAGGCGCACCACCTCGCCGGCGGGCGTGGTCCAGTTCCCAAATTTTTCGGCCGTGCGGGCGGGCTGGTTCAGGTAGCCTTGGGCCAGGCACACGCCGCTCACGCACAGCTCGCCCACTTCGCCGGGGGCGGCCGCTTGCCCATCAGGGGCCAGCAGGTGAATTGAGGTGTTGTCAATGGCTTGGCCAATAGATGGCAGGCGAGGCCAGGTATGTGGGTCGCCGGTCAGCGTGAGCTGGGTCACGACGTGCGTTTCGGTGGGCCCGTACTGGTTGTGCAGCGTGCAGGCGGGCAGGGCCGCGCAAAATGCCGCCAGCTGGGGCGTTATTTTCAGCTGCTCGCCGGCCGTCATGATTTCCGTCAGGCACCGCGGAAACTGGTGGCGGCTCACGGCCAGCTCGGCCAGGTGCTGCAAGGCCACAAAAGGCAGAAAAACCCGATTAATCTGTTCTTGCTCAATGAAATCAAGCAGCGCCCCGAGGTCGAGCCGCTGGGCCTCGTCCAGCAAAACCAGCGTGCCGCCAGTGGTGAGCGTCGTAACTATTTCCTGAAAGGAGACGTCGAAGCTCAGGGGTGCGAATTGCAGCGTGCGGGTGCCCGGCCCCGCCGACGAGTGCGCGTTTTGCCAGCGCAGCAGGTTCACCAGCGCCGCCTGGCCCATGCACACGCCCTTGGGCTCCCCCGTCGAGCCGGAAGTGTAAAGCACGTAGCCCAGCTCAGACTGAGCCGTGGCCGCGGGCGCCGCCAGCGACGTGGCAGGACTGCGCTCGGGGTCAGCAACCAGTAACTGTAGCCCCAGGTCCTCAAATAAGCACGCCTGGCTGGCTGGTGCCACGCAGTAGCCAAGGCCCGCGTTGGCTACCATCTGGCGCAGGCGGCCGGTGGGGTAGGTGGGGTCGAGCGGCACGTAGGCCTTGCCCGCCCGCAAAATTGCCAGCACGCCCACTATGGTTTCCAGGCCGCGGGTAGTACTAATGCCAACTAGCGAACTATTGCCAGCCTGCTGGTGAAGCGTAGCGCTAAGCAAGCTCACCTGCTCATCTAGTTGCGCGTAGGTAAGCAGGCCTTTCCTACTCAGAATGGCGGGGCTGCCGAGAAGTTCTGATTTGTATTCTTTTGCTAAATAGAGGCCGAGTATAGAAGCGTTTGGCATAACAATAATTAGAGTAATAATTCACTTTGCGAGTGAAGGTATACAGGCGCTTGCAACTAGCAAAAATGGCCCCATTTTACTAATAACAAATAGAAAAAAGACTAAAACATTTATAAAATAAATTCATTTAAAATACCTATGTAAGACGGAAAATACACTTTTAGTATAATTGTTATTATTTTCTTGTCAACCTGAAATTATTTTAAAAACCAACTTTCCTATTCGAATCGCACGCAATAGTTGCTCGCTGGGTTTTATGAAATTTACTTTGCTTGCTATTTGGAAAGAAAAATTATAATTATACCTAGTAAACAGATTTTCCAATCGGTTCAGCTTCTTGATTTTCAAACATTCTAGGACTTACGCAAAAGACGGTTGTCATTGCGAGCGCAGCGCGGCAATCGCCCCAGAACGAGTCGTTCGGGTATCGTTCTGGGGCGATTGCTTCGCTTTGCTCGCAATGACAAACGATTTTGCGTAAGTCCTACATTCCACTTTTACGGCGCAGCCAGCCGCCGTCAGGCACTACTTTGGTGAGCCTGCTAACCTGTAGGAGGCTTACTGAAAATTGAACTAAGCTTAGACCCAGCTCTTGAACCGGGTCACGCTGCTGGCTAGCTAAATACTGGAGCTGCCCTACCCCCCGCGCAAGCGCTCTGCCCAAAAAGCTTGGGGCTAGTCTGGCTAAACATGCTGCTTACGCCGTAATTTGGTCCCATGAAGAAACCTGCCGCCGCTGGCTCCACGGACCAGCCCCTCGTGTTGCTGGAATGCCTGGTCGCCGGCACTTCCCACCGTCCTGAACTGCCCGTGCAGGAGAAAAAGCTGAAAGTAGGCCAGACGCTGCGCCTGGAGCGCGAGGCCGATAGCAAATACGACGACTGGGCCGTGAAAGTGCACTCAGGCGCGGCCGACGACAAAGCCAGCTATTGGCTTGGCTACCTGCCCGAAACCCGCAACGAAACCGTGGCCCGCCTGCTCGACGCCGGCTACCCCCTCACCGCCCGCCTGGCCCACAAAGCCTGGGAAGAGGAGTGGCTGCACCTCGAAATTGAAGTGCTGCTGCCCCGCCAATAAAGTTGTCAACGCGCGCCCGGCCGGGAGCTTTTTGCTAACTAAATTGGTTAGCTAACAGCGCGTTCCTGACGAGCAACTGACAATAAGCAACTAATCAACCAATGACCATGCGCGAAGCCTATCTTACCGGCGACAACGACCACTTCGATGCTACCGAAAAAGACATCGACAAGGCCTTGCGCCCGCTAAGTTTCGACGACTTCACGGGCCAGGATAAAATTCTTGAAAATCTAAAAGTCTTTGTGGCCGCCGCCAAGCAGCGCGGTGATGCCCTCGACCACGTATTGCTGCACGGCCCCCCCGGCCTGGGCAAAACCACGCTCTCGCACATCATCGCCAACGAACTGGGCGCGGGCATTAAAATGACCAGCGGCCCGGTGCTCGACAAACCCAGCGACCTCGCCGGCCTACTCACCAACCTGGAGCCGCACGACGTGCTTTTCATTGACGAGATTCACCGCCTCAACCCGGTGGTGGAAGAGTATTTATACTCAGCGATGGAGGACTATCGCATCGACATTATGCTCGACTCGGGCCCCAATGCCCGCTCGGTGCAGATTTCGCTGTCGCCCTTCACGCTCATCGGGGCTACTACGCGCTCCGGTATGCTCACGGCTCCGTTGCGGGCGCGCTTCGGCATCGCGGCCCGGCTGGAGTATTACGACTCTAAGCTGCTGACGACCATCGTGCAGCGCTCGGCCGATATCCTGCACACGCCCATCCACGAAGACGCTTCCTACGAGATTGCCCGGCGCTCACGCGGCACGCCCCGCATCGCCAACAACCTGCTGCGCCGCACCCGCGACTTTGCCCAGATTAAGGGTGATGGCACCATCACGGTCGAAATCGCGCAGTTTGCCCTGAACGCGCTCGACGTGGACGCCCGCGGCCTCGACGACATGGACAAGCGCATTCTGACTACCATCATCGACAAGTTTAAGGGTGGCCCGGTGGGCATCAGCACCATCGCCACGGCTTGCGGCGAAGAAGGCGAAACCATTGAGGAAGTGTATGAGCCCTTTCTCATCCAAGAAGGCTATATCAAGCGCACGGCGCGGGGCAGGGAAGCTACCGAGGCGGCTTACCAGCACCTGGGCCGCCTGCTGCCCAATCACTTACGGGGTAATAGCGGCGACTTATTCAGCGAGATAACGCAGTAGGGTGTCGGATTCCACTAACAGGAACGCCCCGCTGCTGGCGGGGCGTTTTCAGTTTTTTTCAGTTAATTTAGGTGCATGGGAGCGAAAGAAATAGCCGCGCAGTTCGAACAGCTTCCGCTGGCGGCCCAGCGGCTGGTGGCCGAGTTGATTGAGAAATTGGGCCGGCCGGCGGGGTCGTATGGAACATGGGAAGAGCTGACCGCCGTTGGCCAGCCCACCGAAGCCATTCTACTCCCCCCAGTTGATACCGAACCGGTGCCGGATTCCTGGCCAGCCAATCGCTTCATGGAGCCGACGCAGTTTCACGCCTGGGCCGACCGCACGGACATTACTGATAGCACCGAATTTGTGCGGCAGCTACGCCGTGCGCAGTGGGGATGAGCCGAGTAAGTTTTCTGATTGATTCGGATGTCATCATTGATTCGATGCGGGCAGATAAGGTGGCCGCCAATGAATTAGAGCGCTTGCTGCGGAATGGCCGACTGGGTATCAGTATCATAACCCGGCTTGAGTTGATTATTGGGTGCCGCGACAAGCAAGCGCTGCGACACACCGAACAGGTGCTGAGTGGTTACGACTGGTTGCCACTAGGCGAAGGCATCAGCGACATCGCCAATGGCTTGGTGACAAAATTCCATCTAAGCCACGGTCTGAAAATCCCTGACGCTATTATCTGTGCCACGGCAGTATACCACGCTGTGCCCCTGCTTACCAAAAACCAGCGCGACTTTCGCTTCATTCCCGGCCTGAAACTGCTGCCCTACCCCGGCACGCCCGCCTGATGCTCCTCCACGCCGAATGGACGCCCTACATCAAGCGCCGGGCTGCTGAGCTGGGGTTTATGGCCTGCGGTATTTCCAAGGCCGAGTTTCTGGAGGAAGAAGCGCCGCGCCTCGAAAACTGGCTCAAAAAGGGTATGCACGGGCAAATGAGCTGGATGGAAAACCACTTCGACAAGCGCCTCGACCCGCGCTTGCTCGTGGATGGCGCCAAATCGGTGATTTCGCTGCTGCTCAACTACTACCCCCCCGCTGAGGCTCAACAGCCCGATGACACGCTGAAAATCAGCAAGTACGCCTACGGGCGCGATTACCACTTCGTTATCAAGGACAAGCTCAAGACGCTGCTGGCCGATATGCAGGCCAACATCGGCGAGGTGGGCGGGCGCTGCTTCGTAGACTCGGCGCCGGTGCTCGACAAGGCCTGGGCCAAAAAGAGCGGCCTGGGGTGGGTAGGGAAAAACAGCAACCTTATTACGCCGGGCGCGGGCTCGTTTTACTTCATCGCCGAGCTGATTGTAGACGTGGAGCTGGAGTACGACGGGGCCATCCGCGACTATTGCGGCACCTGCACCAAGTGCCTCGATGCCTGCCCCACGCAGGCCATTACCGAGCCCTACGTGGTCGATGGCAGCAAGTGCATCAGCTACTTTACCATCGAGCTGAAGGACCAGCTGATTCCGCAAAACGTGGCCGGGCAGTTCGGCAACTGGGTATTTGGCTGCGACATCTGCCAGGATGTGTGCCCCTGGAATCGCTTTTCCAAGCCCACGCGGGAGGCGCAGTTTCAGCCCCATCCAGGGCTGAAAGAGCTGTCAGCCAGCGATTGGCAGGAGATTACCCACGAGGTTTTTCAGGCTTTATTCAAGCAGTCGGCGCTTAAGCGTACCGGCTACGAGGGGCTGCGGCGCAATATTCGGTTCGTAACCGGGCAAAACCAGCTCGACTCAGGCGGCCAGGCGAGGTAAGGAGCTGTATTGGATAAAAACCCGTTTCAGCACGCGGCGGTAAAGCCGGGCAAACTGCTGGTAGCACCACGTTTTGAATTCGAGTAGCTCGGCAGGTTTGATAAGCTGCAAGGCTTTGCGTAACTCTTTCTCGAAGAGTTTTTTACTGAAGCTCACCTTCAGCAAAATTAGTTTTGCATAGTCTAACATAGCGGGTGGGAGATGGAAAGGAGAGCAAGGCGGTAACCAATCGGCATCCTTATACGCGAAAAAGGCGATTTGAGTCGGCTTTTAGTGGCGCCACTCTACTGCCTGAATAGCGCCTATGCATCCATAAAGGAAGTAAACCGGTGGCTTTCTGCACGCTAAGTAACTACTAAAAATTCCACAAACGTTGCCGGGCAGGTTGTTTAGTATCCTGCCAGCCGCCCGTAAAATAGGGAATGTAGGCTTCTGAGTTCGTGGGGCACTGTTTTGGCTTTACATACCCTTGAAAAGCGCGAATCAGAAACCAAAATTTTGTACGTAGCAAAGATTGCTCACGGCCTGGCTGCTATATAAAAAGCCCTTTGGGATTACCAGCCGCCACAAAGTTGAAAGCGATGGCTTTGACGCGGGCAGCATCGAGGGGCTCATCGAAGGCTTCGCTGGCGGCGGCGGGGAAGCGCAGGTTGGCGCCGGGCGGGTCGGAATTGGTCTGCACGTTGAGCTTGACCTGCACCAGATTGTCTTCCGCGGGGCTATCGACGGTGGTGCCGGCGGCGTAGATGGCGGTAGTGAGGGCCGGTAGCGGGCCGTTATTTTCGCGCAGCGATACCCAGCTTTTGGGCAGGCTATCGTTGGGCCCGCCGCCGTCGGCGCCGGCCACGCCTACCCCCCCCCGGCGCAGCGTGCGGACGTGCGAGGCGTGCCGCGCCTCCACCGAATGAATGCCGAGGGCCATTTTTAGCACGTCCTTGGCAGGTAGCAGCGTGGCCAGGCTGCCTTTGTAGGCGCGCACGCCGAGGTCTTCAAATGCCTGGGCCATCGCCAGAAAGCTGGCTAAACTGGCCGTAGGCGCCGGGTTTACCTGGTTGCCCGCCGTAAAGTCGAAAGCGGCCGGCGTAGGGTCGGCGATGGCGGCACTGCCCAGCGTGGTTCTGAGGGCGGCGATATGGCCCTGCTCATCTTGTTGGATGGTCGTGAAGGCAGCCTTATCATCCGCGCTTAAGATATTCGCGCTCAGGGCGGCCTGGTAGTAATAAGACTCCAGATATTCCAGGCTCAGCGCCAGGTTCAGCACGGCTATGATGTCGCCCGATAAGCCCGTCTGGCCGTAGGCTTTTTGGAAGAGGCCGCTGAGCAGGCCCGGCAATACGGCGCTCGTAACCGCCTTGCCAGCGGTGCCGAAGTGGCGAAACACCCGCCGCCGCGAGTCGAACCGCCCGTACACTTCCGGGTCCACCCGCTCCAGGTCGGCGAATAAGCTGAATAGGTTCATAAAATTCTGATAAGCAGCAGCGAATAGCTAGATTAGCTTGATGGCGGTGAGCTGGGAGTCGGCGGCTAAATACGTGTTCAGCTCAGCGAGCGCGGCGGTGGGCGAGAGGTTGATTTCCTGGCGCGAGGTGGCATCTACCACATCAGCGCCCACAAAGCCATTGGTGGCCAGCAGGTCGCGGATGAGGGCCGCGTGCCGGGCCTCCACCGACACTATTTTGCCGACCACGGTGAGGTAATCGGCCGAAAGCAGGAAGGGCGCCGCGCCGTTGTAGATGCGTACGCCGAGGTCTTCCAACTGGCGGGCGGCATTTAACACGCCCAGTTTGCTGGAGCCGGTGACCGTGGTAGGGTCGCTGAAGCTGATTTTGTCGTTCAGCGTCAGGTTCAGCTGCTTGAGCGCGTTGGTGGAGAGAATGGTACGCAAAAAATCGGCGTGTAGCTGCTCGTGCCGGGCCAGGTCGCTCAGTAGCTGGTACTCGGCCGAGGCAGGGGGTAGTTTAGTATAGTAAGAGCCAGCCAGCACGTTGGTATAAAAGGCAGCTTCGACTTGCTCCAGGGCGTAGGCCAGATTCAGCACCCCGATGTTGCCGCTGCCTACGTCGGTCGCGCCGGGGGTAGCGTCATTTTTCTGGCAGCCCGCCAGGGCCAGGGTAGTAGCCCCGGCATAAGTCAGAAAGGAGCGCCGCTTGATGGGGCCCAACAAAGGCGCCACGCCAGGGCCGGTAGTGAGCGAACGAGAAAACAGCATAAGAACCAAGGTAAAACCACCAACGCCTACGACTTTACTTACGGCATGTGCTAGCTGCAAAGTTGGCACGGAAACCAGGTGTGGCCGCCTGGCCTGCTCGTCTCGGCCAGGGAAGATGGCATTGTGCCCTACCCCCTCTTGGTAAAGCAACCTTGCCGGACCACAAAAAAAGGGACAGCCCGGTGAGGCTGCCCCTTTTAAGACAATTATCGGTAACGACTAGCCGAAGTAGGTGCCGCTAACCGAGAACATGTTAGCAATCTTAGCTACCGAAGTCACGTCCAGGCCTTCATCAAAGGCTTCGCTGAACGCGGCAGGTAAAACAGCAGCCGGGAAGCTAGCAGCGCCGGGAATGGTAGTAGCAGAAAGTGCGAGACCACCCTGCATAGTGTTGTCTTCAGCCGGGAAGGTTACATTTGCAGCCGTACCGAGGGCTGCAGTGGCGCCGTAGGTAGCCGTGCCGGTATCATTGCCTTTGGCATAGATAGCATCGGTTTTGCCGGGAGCAGCCCCGCCGCCATCGATACCCGAAATCCAACTCTTGGGAGCCATGCTATAGGGAGCAACCGGAATACCCTGTGAAGGAGCGGGCGTGCCGGCGGTAGCCAGCGCGCGGCGCATAGCACGCAGCTGCGACGCATGGCGGGCTTCTACCGAGTGAATGTTCAGGGCAGCGGTCAGCACCGTTTTGTTGGCCATAATGGCCGTCAACGGGGCCGCGCCTTTGTAGGCCCGCACGCCGGTATCTTCAAACGACTGGGCGAGAGCGAGGTACACGTTCTGGTCGGTGAGCCAGGTAGGGAATTTACCCTTGGCAGTATAGTCGAAAGCTGCTGGGGTAGGGTCGGCAATCGGGGTACCACCCAGCGCCGCGATAGTCGTGCGCAGGAATTTGACGTGGTTCGACTCGTCGGTCGTAATCAGCGCCAGCGCGTTAGCGTTGTTCGTGTTGAACAAGGCAGTAGGCCGCTGGTTATAAAAATACGACTCCAGATATTCCAGCTTCAGGGCGAAGTTGAGCACGTCCGTTGCGGCCAGGCCAGCATTGGTTTGGGCATATGCCTTGTTGAAGATGGCACCTACGGCGAGCGGCAGCGCGGCGGCGCTCAGCTTCTGGCCCAGGCCAGCCATGTTTTTGAAGATGGCACGGCGCGAGTCAAGACGGCCATATACCTCTGGGTCAACTTTCTCTATCTCGGAAAGGATTTCGAAGAAATTCATAATAATTGCGAAGAAAAAAATGGAGTAAAAGCCGAGATAGGCTTGTCTATTTGATACCGGAAACGTCCAGTTTCGAACCAAGGGCCAGGAAATTATTGGCCATAGCAACTACTTCCGACGGTGACATCGCACGCTCCAGGCTAGAGCCGGCCGGCGAGTTATTGGTAGCCACACTGCTGGTGCCACCGGTTGTCAGCGTTAGTATGTCATTGCCTACGAAAGTGCCCTCCGATACGAGGTCGCGGATGATGGCGGCGTGGCGGGCTTCTACCGACACGATTTTGCCGGCGATGTACAGGTAGCCAGGCGAAGTAATATACTGGCCCGCACCATTATAGGCAGATACGCCAAGGTCTTCAAAGGCTTTGGCCGTGCCCAGTACCGAGGCGCGGTCGTTGAAGTTAACGGCCGTAAAGTCGGGCGTCAGGGCCATGATGGGGGTAGCACCAGCGGCCGTGATGGCAGCCTTGAAGAAGTCGCGGTGAATGACCTCGTGGTAGTAGAGGTCGTCCAGGATGAGCTTTTCGGCGCTGCCAGCGGCCAGTTTGGTGTAATAGTCGCCGGTGCGCAGGGCAGTGTAGAAGCCAGCTTCGAGCTGCTCCAGGGCGTAGGCGTAGTTGAGGACGCCGGGGTCGCCGCTACCCACGTTTACCATGCCGGGGGTCGAATCGCTCTTGCTGCAACCGGCCAGTACGAGGGCAGTAGCGCCAGCCGTTGCGCCAGCATACATGAAGAAAGAGCGCCGCTTGATGGGCGTGTACAGCGGCTGACCCAGGTCAGTCGTTTGTGGCTGCGAACCAGGGATGAGTTTAGTTGACATAAATGAAGAAAAAAGGAAAATTGAACTGTTAGCAGAGCTACCGGCCCCCTTACGGCTAAAAGACCTGTCGAGGTTACTTTTAATTGAATAATTACCTAATTTTTTTAGTGGCAAATATTCTGCCACTACTTGTTTTTGGAAAGCTAAATGCCGGGTCCCGGTATGCAAAAGCGCCACTCCCCTATACGGGAAGTGGCGCTTGCCTGGATTTTGAGCTTGCTAAAATTAACTGAATAAACCCTTCGATACGCCCAGTGCAGTAATAAAATTGCGGGCGATGGCCTTCACCGCGGCCGCGTCGAGCGGCTCGTCAAATGCCTCAGAAGCAGCGGCTGTCGTGACGGTCAGGCCCGTGGGGGGGGTAGTGTTGGATTGCACATTTACGGTGCTCTGCATCACATTGTCGTCGGCGGGGTACTTGGTCGCATCAGTACCCGCCGCGTATACGGCCGCCGTGAGGGGGCCACCCGCTGGTCCGGCAATGTTAGCCACGGTCTTGGTCGGTTTCGGGCCGCCGTTTTCTTGCAGCGACAGCCAGCTTTTGGGCAGCGCGTCGCCGGCCCCACCGCCGTCCAGGCCGGCAATGGTAGTGCCGTTGGTATTAGCCACACCGGTGCTGTAGCCCCGGCGCATCGAGCGGACGTGCGACGAGTGGCGGGCCTCGACCGAGTGAATATTGAGCGCGGCCGTCAGGATGGCTTTGCCGGCAGTAGGGTCGCCTATCAGGTTAGCCGCGCCGCCTTTGTAGGCCCGCACGCCCGTATCAACAAACGCCTGGGAGGTGGCCAGGAACATGGCCGGGCTGGCAAAAGGCGTCAGGTTACCGCCAGCGGTATAGTCGTAAGCCAGCGCGGTCGGGTCGGCAATGGCCGCCGAGCCCAGCACCATCCGCAAGGCGTTGATGTGGCCCTGCTCGTCATCGCGGATGATGGTAATGGCGTTCAGGTCATTGCCCGTAAATAAGTTGCTGCTTATGCCCTGCTGGTAGTAATAGTACTCCAGGTATTCCAGGCTCAGCGCCAGGTTCAGGGTATCAACGATAATCTGGGGTAGGGCAGTAGTTTGCCCATACGCCTTGGTAAACATGGTGCTGAGGACGGCGGGTAGGGTAGCGGCCGTAATCTTTTTGCCCAGGCCACCCATGTGCTTGAACACCCGGCGACGCGTGTCGAAACGGGCATACACGTCGGCGTCTACTTTCTCAATGTCGGATAAAATCTGGAAGAAGTCCATGTTAAGGTCTAAAGCGTTGAGTTATAAAAATGAACAGTGGACTTACATAAAGCTATTGGCCGTCAGCTTCGAGCCGGGGGCCAAAAAGGTATTGGCCGTAGCCAGCACTACCGACGGCGACTTGGACTGCTCCTGGCGCGCCGTGGCGGAGGTGAGGCTGGGGTCGATGACGGCATTGCTGGTCACGGTGGAGCCAGTTACCGGGCCTACGAAAGAGTTGTAGCTAATCAGGTCGCGGATGAGCGCCGCGTGGCGGGCTTCTACCGACACTATTTTACCGGCCAGCGTGAGGTAATCGACGCTCGTGATGTAGCGGCCCGCGCCGTTGTAGGCCTGCACGCCCAGGTCCTCAAACGCCTGCGCGGCATTCAGCACACTCATGCGGTCGCTGAAGGTAATAGTGGAGAAGTCGGGGGTCAGCGCCTTAATCGCGTTGGTGCCCAGCGCCGTTTTCAGGAAGTCGGCGTGGATTTTCTCGTGCAGGGCCAAGTCCGTGAAGATTTGCTTTTCGGCGCTACCCGCGGTCAGTTTAGTGAAGTAATCACCGGCCAGCACCTGCGTGTAAAAAGCCGCCTCCAGCTGCTCAAGCGCGTAGGCATAGTTGAGGACCCCAAAGTCGCCCGAACCTACGTCAGTGGTGCCTGGTGAGGAATCGCTTTTGCTGCACCCGGCCAGTACCAGGGCAGTGGCGCCGGCAGTAGCGCCGGCATACATGAAAAACGAGCGCCGCTTGATGGGCGCCAGTAGCGGTTGGTCCGAGGCAGCTGGCCGCGACGAAGCATCCGAAGAGAAAATGGTGGGCATAAAAAATGAAAAAGTGGAAAAGGGAAGGAAATCAAAGGCTAAGACCAGAAGACGGGTCGTAAATGGTAAGCTGCTGCCAGTGCGGCCAGCGGCTACACGCTCGCTCTACGCAACTGAACCGTGCGTGGTATGCCGAAAAAAAGACTTCAAAATGTCGAAAAACAGCGTCTTAGCGAATAATCGACTGAGTATTAATAACTGCTTTTAACAAAAAGCTGAGCTAACATTCCTGAAAAAAATTGTTAGAAAGCAGCAGCAGCTTGCTAGTGTTGAGCTTAGACAAAGCGGTGTTTGAGCGCGCCAACCCACGCCTTTTTGGCAAGGGGCCGAGCTACTGGCTTGAGCCAGCGGGCTGACTTTTTAGGAAAACGCTTGGCGAGCCCGCCCCAACGCAACCGGCCGCTAGCCGTGGAATTCAACCGCATTGCAGGGGGTAGGGGCCAGCCTGACTACGCGGCCTTGGCAGTACCTTGCCAGCGCGCCAGGCCGCCCGCCAGCCAATAAGCAACCCCTATCAAAGAAAAAAAACGACTTCCAAGGGAAACCAGCTTTTTTAGGCAATCAGACAAAGAAGCAGGTAGCAGCTACCTGATGAAGTATAGCCAGCTGCCGGATAGCAGCGCTAAAATAACTTAGCGCATGGAGCGGTTAGTTGGCGGACGAGCAGTGTTGCCTGGCGGGGCCGAGGCACTAGCGGAGCCACCGTGCGATAAGAGATACGAGCTGGTCGATAAAGGCAAATTTTAAATCAGTAAGAAATTGAAGGTGTGGCGCTTCTTGAGGAGGGTAGGCGGGCCGGGCGGGCTGCTACTGGGCTGGTTGCTACCCCTGGCGCTAGTGGCGCGCAGCCAGCCTAATAGCCCACCCGCCCCGGCTCCGGCCCAGGCGGCAGGGGTAGCAACCCTGGTGCCGCCGCCAGCTGCCATTGCGCTGGCCGGGCCTTTCACGCTGGCCTTTCGGCTGCAAGGCGCGCCACTGGCCAGCCACTCGGCCTTCCCCGAAATTGAAGGCTTTCGCAAGGGCAAGCTGACTACCACTAAAACGACCCGCCTGCTGCCCGGCGGCACCCGCCGCACCGAGCTGACGGTGACGCAGCAGTACCTGCCCTACACCGAGGGCGACTACGTGGTGCCGGCCTTCAGCCTGACCGTGAACGGGCAGGTGCTGCGCGGCCCCGGCGGCCGGGTGCGGGTGGGGGCGGGACCGCTCGACCTGACGGGCGCGCCGCCCGGCGCGTCCGTGGGCTCGCTCGACCAGCTGCTGGGCAAGCCCAAGCCCAGGTATTTCTACGAGCCGCCCGACGCGGCCTTCCTGGTGCTGGAGGCCGACCACAAGCAAGTGTACGTGGGCCAGGGCGTGCGCGTGAACCTGTATTTTTACCTGAAGCCGGCCGACCAGGCGGTGCTCAATTTCTATGACTTCAACAACCAGCTGACCGAGCTGCTGCGCCAGCTGCGCCAGCCCACTACCTGGGAAGTGCCCGCCCCCGACCCTTCGGCGCTGCCCGATACCGTGCGCCAGGCGGGCGGGCAGGTGCTGCTGCGTTTCCGGCTGGCGGCCGGCACCTACTACCCCCTCACGGCGCAGGACTTGCGGTTTCCAGCCCTGCGCCTGACCATGACCAAGTTTAAGCTGCTTAAAAAGCCGGAGCCCGGCGATAATGAGCGCCTGGCCATCTATAAAACCTACGCGACGGCCCCGCTGCGGGTGGCCGTGCGCCCGCTGCCCGCGCCGGGTGGCGTGCCCGTGGGCGACTACGTGTTGCGCGAGGGGGTGAGCAGCACGCGCTTCCGCACGGGCGAGGCCTTTACCTACACCTTTGGGGTGGAGGGTGCCGGCAACCCGGCCACGCTGGCCCCGCCGCCCGCCCGGCCCCGCGCCGGGCTGGAGGTATTTGGCCCCGACATTCGCGACGAAACCCTGCCCGACGGACGCTTCCGCAAGAGTTTTCGCTACCGGCTGGTGGCGCACCGGCCCGGCCCGCTGGCGCTCGATAGCCTCTGGCAATTACCTTTTTTCAACCCCCAAACGGCCCGCTACGACACCCTGCGCCCCGAGCTGCGGCTGGTAGTGAGGGGCGCCGACCGCCCTACCCCCCTCGCCAGCGCCAACGATGACCCGTTCTACGGCCTGGCACTGGCGAGCGCCGATGCCCGCCTCCAGCCGCTGGATGTGTATGCGCGGGTGGGCCGCTACGCCGCCGTGCTGCTGGCTGCTTTGTTGGTGGTGGCCGTGGTGGGCTGGTGGCGGGCGGGGTAACTTTGGCGCTTGGTGCGTGGTGCATGGTGCATGGTGCTTGGGTTGTCTAACCAGAACTTTCTAAGCACCAACACCCACGCACCACGCACCACGCACCAACCCCCAACCCCCAAGCACCAACTGCCTTGTCTAATTCTTTCGGAACACTTTTTCGCATCACCACCTTCGGCGAGTCGCACGGGGTAGGGATTGGGGTAATAATTGATGGCTGCCCGGCGGGGCTGGCCCTTGACCCGGCCGCCATTCAGCGGGCGCTGGACCGGCGGCGGCCGGGGCAGTCGGCCCTCACTACCCCCCGCCAGGAGGCCGACCGCGTGCAGGTGCAGTCGGGCACGTTTGAGGGGCTGACCACGGGCACGCCCATCAGCCTGTTCATTCCCAATGCCGACCAGCGCTCCGACGACTACTCGCACATTGCCGGCGCCTACCGCCCCAGTCACGCCGACTACACCTACGACGCCAAGTATGGCCGCCGCGACCACCGTGGCGGCGGCCGCAGCTCGGCCCGCGAAACGGCCGCCCGCGTGGCCGCCGGGGCCGTGGCCGCCGCGCTGCTGGCGCACTTCGGCATCGAGGTGAAGGCCTACGTCTCGGCCGTGGGCGAGGTGGAAGTGGATAAAACCTACGAGGCGCTCGACCTGGGCCTCATCGACAGTAATCCCGTGCGCTGCCCCGACCCCGAAGCCGCCGCCCGCATGGAAGCCCGCATCCGCGAGGCTCAGGCCGCCCGCGACACGGTGGGGGGGGTAGTAACGGGCGTGGCCACCGGCCTGCCGCCCGGCCTCGGCGAGCCCGTGTTTGATAAGCTGCCCGCCGTGCTGGGCCACGCCCTGCTGAGTATTAATGCCGTGAAGGGCTTCGAGTTTGGCTCGGGCTTCGAGGGCACCAAGCTGCCCGGCTCGGCGCACAACGACCAGTTTTACACCGATGAGGCGGGCCGCGTGCGCACCCGCACCAACCACAGCGGCGGCAGCCAGGGCGGCATCAGCAACGGCCAGGACGTGTATTTCCGGGTGGCGTTCAAGCCGGTGGCCACCATTCTGCAAACCCAGCAAACCATCAACCAGGCCGGCGAGGTGGTGGAGCTGGCCGGCCGTGGCCGCCACGACGCCTGCGTGCTGCCCCGCGCCGTGCCCATCGTGGAAGCCATGACCCAGCTCGTGCTGGCTGATTTGCTGTTGCGCGCCCGCGCCAACCAGCTTTAGAACTTAGTTTCTGGTTCGTTGTTCCTAATTTCTGGTTTCTAGTTTGTACTGAATCTAAATTAGAAACCAGAAACAACGAACCAGAAAACCAACCCAACGATATGTCTACCATTTCCATCTACGCCGAGGCGTCGCCCAATCCTGAGAGCATGAAATTCGTGCTCAATTCCACCCTGCTGCCCGACGGCGTGAGCGTGGACTACCCCAACCTGGAGGCGGCGGCCAATTCGCCCATCGCCCAGGAGCTGTTCAACTTCGACTACGTGGGCCGGGTCTTCATTGCCCAAAACTTCATTACCGTGACCAAAACGCAGCCCGAGCTGGGCTGGACCAGCATCATTCCCGAGCTGCGCCAGTTTATCAAGAGTTACGTGGAGGCTGGCGGTGAGCTGTTTATCGTGGACCCCGCCGCCGAGCAGAAGGCCGCCCAGACCGCCAGCGCCGGCGACCCTACGCAACAGGACGGCTTCACGAGCCAGAAAATCATCGACCTGCTCGACAACTACGTGCGCCCCGCCGTGGAGCAGGACGGCGGCAACATCACCTTCAAAAGCTACCGCGACGGCATCGTGACCGTGAACCTGCAGGGCTCGTGCTCGGGCTGCCCCTCGGCCACCGTCACGCTGAAATCGGGCATCGAAAACCTGCTCAAGCGCATGGTGCCCGAGGTGAAGGAAGTAGTGGCCGAAGGCGTAACGGTGTAAGAGCGCACGCAAAGCCCACAAAAAAGCCTGCCCGCTACTCAGTAGCGGGCAGGCTTTTTTATTTAGCAAATAAGATTTAATACCCCGGATTCTGGGTCAGGCCCCAGGTTTGGGCATCAATAATTTCGATGGGCAGCAGCGGGAAGGGGTTTACGCTGGTTTCGGTGGCAATGTGGGTGAGGGCGCGTGCCCGCACGTTATTGGACGCAGTATTGGGTAGTACGCCCAGGTAGCGGCCGGTGCGCACCAGGTCCCAGTAGCGCAGGGCTTCTTCGCCCAGCTCCACGCGGCGCTCGTGCCAGATGGCAGTAAGCAGGGTCTGGCCCGTGAGGCCGGCGCTGAGGGGGGGTAGGGTACCGGCCGGCACGTTGGCTGGCAAGTAGCTCATGGCCCCCAGGGTGGTACCCGGCGGCTTGGTAGAGGCGCGGGCCCGGTCGCGCACCTGGTTCACGAGGGCAATAGCTTCGGAGCTTTTGCCGAGCTGAGCGGCGGCTTCGGCCTTCATCAGCAGGATGTCAGCGTAGCGCATCTTGCGGATGTTCTGGCCGCTGGCTTTGTTCTGAGGCGGCGCGATGATTGCTACTTTGCGGCTTAAGAAGCCGGTGTCGTTCTCGGAGAGGTCAATCTTATTCAGGATGCCCAGCACGATGTCCTGGTCCTTGATAAAGGTAACGAGCTGGCGCGGGTCATTGGACTCAAACTCGTTGTAGAGGCTCTGGGTTGGGTTGTTGAAGCCGTAGCCAAAGGTCTTGCGGTTGTTCTGAAATACGTTGTTGGTCGTGCCCGTCTTAATTGGCCCATAACCCTCGGGCGAGACGGCGAACTGAATCTCGAAAATGGACTCTACGCCGTTTTCGGCTACTTCCTGGTGAATGGCCGCGTAGTTCGGCTCCAGGCTGTACTGGCTCGACGAGATGACGGTGCTCGTCAGGTCGTACACGTTCTGCCAGGTGTGGCTGGCGGCGTTCACGGTGCCCAGCTCGTATAGGATGACGCGGGCCAGGTAGGCATTAGCGGCGCCCTTGGTTACGCGGCCGTTGTCGGAGGCGGCGTAGGCATTTTTCTCGGGCAGCAGGGCAGCGGCGGCCTTCAGGTCCTTCTCAATGAAGGCGTAAGTATCGGCGATGCTGGAGCGCTTGACATTGGCGGCATCAGTCGGCAGCACGGCCTGCTCAAACAGCGGCACGCCCCCGAACAGCCGCACCAGGTAGAAGTAGTTGTAGGCCCGGAAGAAAAGCGCCTCGCCCTTGAGCCGGCTCTTGAGCGCGGCATCAATGGTGCCGCCATCCACGTTGTTAATCACCGTGTTGGCGCGGCCAATGCCCGTGAAGCTGTGCGACCAAAGCGTAGAAATGATGCCGTTGGAGGGGGTAGCGGTCCAGGTTTTCAGCTCCGTAATGGGCGTGAAGTCGCTGGGCGTACTGCCTTTCTCGGCATCATCGCTCATCACGTCGCCAAACATCCACTCGTACATGTGGCCGGTGTAGGGGCCGTAGCCCCACTTGGGGCCTTCGTCCCAGGAGGCCGCGTCGTAGATGGCGTTCACGGCCTGCACCGCGTTCACGGGGTCCGAAAAAAGGCTGGTCTGGGTAGTGGCGCCCAGGGGTTCCTTGTCCAGAAAATTCTTGCAGCCCTGCGAGAGCACGACCAGGGCGGTCAGAGCCAGCAAGCGTGCGGGGTGGGTAGGTTTCATTGGTTGGTAGCTGATTGTTGATTGTTGGTTGCTGGTTGGTGCCGGGGACCAGAAGCGACTGCCGGACTGGCTTATCCCAAGCACCAAGCACTATGCACCAAGCACCAAATTAAAAATTCACGTTAACGCCCAGGCGGTAGGTGCGCGGCTGGGGGTAGTTGCCGAAGTCCACGCCGTAGGCCAGCGGGTCGTTGTAGTAGCCGGAAGCCGAGATTTCCGGGTCGAGGCCCGTGTACTTGGTGATGGTGAACAGGTTATCAACCGACACGTACACCCGCAGGCCGCCCACCTGGTACTTGGAGAGGAAGGTAGTGGGTAGGGTGTAGCCCAATTGCACGTTGCGGGCGCGCAGGTAGCTGGCGTTCTCCACGAAGCGGCTGCTGAACTGGTCGTTGCCGTTCTTGTCGTCGGCCGTCACGCGGGGCTGGTTTGAGTTGGGATTGCTGGGCGTCCAGCGGTCAAGGCGCGAGGCGTAGAAATTAGTCCAGGAGCTAGCGAAGTTGCTGGATTTCGAGAGATTGAACGCCGCGCCGTTAACGGCCTCCACCCCCTGCACGCCGTAGAGCAGAATCTGGAAATCAAAGCCGCCGTACGTCAGGTTCAACGACGCGCCGTAGCTGAAGCTGGGGGTAGCGCTGCCCAGGTAGGTGCGGTCGGTGGGGTCAATCTTGCCGTCACCGTTGACATCCTGGTACTTTACGTCGCCCGGCTTGGCGTTGGGCTGAATGAGCGTGCCGGCGGCGTTCTTATAAGAGTCAATCTCCCCTTGGCTATGAAACACGCCCTGGGCCTGCAAGCCGTAGAAGTACGCCACCTCGCGGCCCACGTCGGTGAGCGTGGTATAGCCGATTTGCGAAACTACGTTGCCGCTGGCAATGGGGGTAGCCCCACCCAGGCCGGTAACGCGGTTATTAATGGCCGTGAAGTTGACGTTGGCCGAGTAGCCGAGCTTGCCTATCGCGTCGCGGTAGGTAAGGGCCAGCTCCACGCCGCGGTTACGCAGCGAAGCCACGTTGGCCGGGGCCGGCCCCTGGCCCACGTAGTCGGGCACCGGCAGCAGGGCAATCATGTCCTTGGTGCGCCGCTCGAAGTAGTCGGCCGTAAACGAGAGCTTGCTTTGCAGCAGGTCCAGGTCCAGGCCCACGTCGGTAGTAACGGCCGTTTCCCACTTCAGTTTGGGGTTGTTGAGCTGCGCCACGGCCAGGCCGGGAGTCAGCGTATTGTTAAACGCGTAGTTCTGCTGGTTTATCGCCACCGACGCGAAGCCGTAGCTGGGGGCGGCGTTTTGGTTGCCCACCGCCCCGTAGCTGGCCCGCAGCTTGAGCAGCGAGATGGCGCTCACGTTCTTCAAAAACTCCTCGTTCGAGATGCGCCACGCGGCCCCCACCGACGGAAACACGCCCCGGCGCACGTCCGGCCGAAACTTCGAGGTCTGGTCCAGGCGCACGGTCCCGGTCAGCAGGTACCGGTCTTTATAGTTATAGTTGGCCCTGGCAAAATACGACAGCAGCGCGTAGTCATCGGGCAGCAGCCGCCCAATGGAGGGCACCGAGTTGCGGGCCGCCGTAATGTACTGGAGATTAGGGTCAGCCGGCACATCAAAGGCCGTAATTTGGGTGCCGTTAAACGTAGTATTTTGCGCCTCCTGGCCCAGCGTGGCCGAGAATGAGCTATTGTCGCCCAGGTCCACGTTGTAGTTAAGGAAGTTCGACCATACGTAGCCTACGGTCTCGGCCCGAGTGTCTTGCAGTGAGCTGATGGAGCGCTGGTCATTAGGGCCCAGGTAGTACTGCGGCAAATAAATCCGCGGGTTGTTGTTGGTGTAGCGAATGCCGAAGTTAGAGCGGAACGACAGCCCTTTGAGGAGGCTTACGTCAACATACGCATTGGTAAACAGGTCGTTGGTGCTCGTTCGATTGTACTGCTGCTCATTGATAACGCGCAGCAGGTTGGGCGTGAAGCTCGTAATCTGGTTGTAGGCGTAGCTCCCGTCAGCATTGTAGGGGCTGGAGATGGGGCTGGCCGCCAGCGAGTAGTTGAAGAGCGGGTTGCCGCCGCCGCTGTTGGCCAGCAGCTGCGAGTGCGTAAAGGTTGCCGAAAGGCCCGCCTTTATATGGTCGGTCAGCACCAGGTCGTCGTTGAGGCGCACGATGTACTTCTTGAGGCCCGAATTCTTCACGATGCCGTCCTGCTGAAAGTAGGCCCCGCTCACCAGGTAGCGGTTCTGGTCAGTACCGCCCGATACCGACAGGTCGTAGCTTTCAATCAGGCCACGCTGGGTCACCAGGTCCTGCCAGTTGGTGCCGGCCGCGTTGGTAGCGATGGCGTTGGGCAGCTGCCCGGCCAGGTCGCTCGGCAGTGGCTTGCCCGCGTTGACGTAGGCCTCCGTTACCAGCGTCGCGTACTGGGCGGCGTTGGTCAGGTCCAGCTTTTTGCGAATCTGCTGAAAGCCCACGTAGCTACTCAGGTTAAATTGTGGCTTGCCCACCTTGCCGTGCTTGGTAGTAATCACCACTACCCCGTTGGCCCCGCGCGAGCCGTAGATGGCCGTGGCCGAGGCATCCTTCAGAATCTCCGTGGATTCGATGTTCTCGGGCAGCAGAAAGCTGATATCGGTGGTCAGGAAGCCGTCCACCACGTACAGCGGGTCGCTGTTGTTGATGGTGCCTACCCCCCGCACCCGGATGCGGGTGCCCGAGCCCGGCTGCCCGCTGTTGGACGTCACCGTTACGCCGGCTACCCGCCCTTGCAGGGCCTGCACCGGGTCGGAAGTGGCCACCTGCGTCAGCTGCTTGCCCGTCACCGAAGCCACCGAGCCAGTGAGGTCGCTCTTGCGGGCCGTGCCGTAGCCAATTACCACTACGTCGTTGAGGCTCTGGGCGTTGGCACTCAGTACTACGTTCAAGGTTGACCGGCCCTGGAGAGGTATTTCCTGGGTCGTCATGCCCGTGAAGCTGATGATGAGCGTCGCGTTCTGATTCGGTACCGCTAGCTTAAAGTCGCCATTAGTATCAACCGTAGTGCCGGCCGTGCCATTCTGCACGCGGACGGTAGCCCCAATCATGGGCTCGCCCTTGCTGTCTTTGACTGTGCCCTGTACGAGTTGTTCCTGCGCGGCCGCCCCAAATGGCCGCACCAAGAGCATAATCATAAAGAGCACCGCGAGTAAAACGGGTTTCATATTGTGTGAGCTGGATGGGTGAAAAGATGCCGGTAAAGGTACTTTTCTACTTAATCCTGCATTAATACTATTCCCGCATTTGCTACGCTCCATTTCTTTAAACAGGCACCATTATTTAAGAAAAGGGCAATAAAGTATCAATCAGCCAACGCGCATGGTTAAAATCTGCCCATCCGAAAGCCATTTATGCATTAGTGCTGCGTGGTTGGCGTTTACGCTTGCTTGCTACCCGCTCAACATGCCGGAATACCGCAAAACCCTGCTACCTGGGCGGCTACCCCGTCACGATTAGCGAACGGGGTAGCCGCCCAGGCGGCGGGGTAACAATTGGCAGGGCCGCAATACCTGCCGGGCCAACAGGCCGGCTTAGTGGAGCCGCCGCTGCTTCACGGTGAAGTTGCGGCTGATGTTGAAGCCAAAAAAGATGTCGCCCTTGAAAAAATTACCCGTGGTTTCGCTCACGAACTGCTGCTCAATCATGCCCGGCGAGTTGGTGACGTGCATCTGGAAGATGTGGCCGCCCGTTTCAATATCCACGCCCAGCGCCAGCGAGTTGCGGTAGTGGTCGGCGGTGTATTTGGTGAGCAGGTAAGTGCCTGCTCAGAATTAAATGAACTATTAGAACGTCATGCTGAGCTTGTCGAAGCATCTCTACCGCACACTAAAGCAATCGTTTAACGAAGCGGTAGAGATGCTTCGACAAGCTCAGCATGACCGCTTGATTGTCTGGTTAATTTAGTACAAGCACTTAGTAGTACTCAGTATTGAGCGAAAAGCGCTTGGTGAGCTTGTAGCGCCCGCCGCCGCCCAGGGCGTACACGTCGTTTTTCTCGCCTTCATTCATTGAAGAGATTTAAACTATTTTTGGGGCTGCTCTGTTCTTTTAACGAACTAGTTTTCAATGCTATGACTACTAAAAAAACTCCGATTCATGAATTAACCCGTGACCAAATAAAAAAATACTTTATTCCAATACTTCCCAAGAATAGACGCGGGTTTGCCAGTGAAATTTCGCCCTTTTTTATCTTCCATTGTATTCAACATAAGTTGAAAACAGGTTGTCAGTGGGAATTCTTGTTTCTTAATTACGAAGGAGTTACCTATCCTTGCTCCTGG
>JAABUK010001055.1_pt1 | contig 54277 bp, 47 predicted proteins | sample 5559141 | NCBI WGS metagenome assembly JAABUK01 (sample SAMN10711869, study PRJNA513367) | rock metagenome | isolation source: Antarctica rocks | place: Antarctica: Victoria Land, Pudding Butte nord | collected 2016-01-03 | reverse complement strand
CGACGCCGAACCCCTACAGCCGGCCCTCAGTCCAGCCGTCCCCGACAGGCCACCCCGATCGTCCCGGGACGCCCAGTTCCAGCGCAGTTGCCGGCAGGCCGGGGGGTTTGCGGGGCTGGCCGCGCGCCGCCCTGGTGACGGTCCTGGCTGCATGCCTGGTCGCGGTGGGCGCAGTCGCGTTCGGCATCACCATGGCGTCGGCGCGGACGTCGACGACGGCCGGTGTCACACCGCTGCCGGGGTCAGCGGCGCCCACAACTCCCGGGGCCGGTGCCGGAGGGGGCACCGGCCCCGGAGCGGCCACCGCGAAACACCGTCCGCACGTTCGCGGCACGCTCACCGCGATGTCCGGCGACACCTGGACCGTACGCACGGCCAAGAGCGGCACCGTGACCGCCACCATCGCGGCCACCACCACGTTCGGCTCGCCGAAGGCACCGGCCAAGCGGAGCGACTTCGCGGTCGGCGATCCGGTCGTCGTCGTCGGTGCCGTGGCCAACGGGTCGGTCAAGGCCGTGCGGGTGGCCGCACCACAGCACCAGGGGGCAGGAAAGGGCGCCGACAAGGCCACGCCCACGGGCGCAGGCAGCGCCAGCGGGTCGACAACGAGCAGCAGCGCGGCGACCACACCCGGCGCCACCGGGTGAGCAACGGGTCCCGGGCCCGCTGGTCGGTCTTGCCTTGGCACAGATCGAGCGGGACGGCGGTGAGCGTCATACCGTGAGTGCCGGGCGCAACCCGCGCCGGACGCAACCCGAGCCGGACGACGTGCTCAACGCATACGTCGCAGGAAGGACGCCCATGGCCGATCTGGTCGGAGCGCTCGACCACGGCACCACCAGCACCCGCTTCATCGTCTTCGACCACGGTGGGCGCGAGGTCGGCCGGCACCAGCTCGAACACGAGCAGATCCTGCCGCGTCCGGGCTGGGTCGAACACGACCCGGTCGAGATCTGGGAGCGCACCTGCACCGTGATGCAGAGCACGATGAACGCGCTCGACCTGCAGGCAAGCGATCTCGCCGCACTCGGCGTAACGAACCAGCGCGAGACCACGGTCGTCTGGAACCGGCGCACCGGCCAGCCGTACCACAACGCGATCGTCTGGCAGGACACCCGCACCGACCGGATCGCGAGCGCGCTGGAGCGGGACGGGCGCGGGGACGTGATCCGACACCGCGCCGGCGTCCCCCCCGCGACCTACTTCTCGGCGGGGAAACTCCAATGGCTGCTGGACGACGTCGCAGGACTGCGGCGCGACGCCGAACGCGGGGACGCCATCTTCGGCACGACCGACACCTGGCTGCTGTGGCAACTGACCGGCGGCACATCCGGCGGCGTCCACCTCACGGACGTCACGAACGCCAGCCGAACGATGCTGATGGACCTGGAAACCCTGGACTGGGACGACGAGCTGCTGTCCTTCTTCGGCATACCTCGAGCGATGCTGCCGCAGATCCGGCCCTCCTCGGACCCGACCCTGTATGGCGTCTCGTCCGTCGGTGGGCCGCTGGACGGCGAGGTGCCCATCGCCGCAGCCCTCGGCGACCAGCATGCGGCGATGGTGGGCCAGGTCTGCCTGTCCCCCGGCGAGGCGAAGAACACCTACGGCACCGGCAACTTCCTGCTGATGAACACTGGCCACGAGTTGGTCCGCTCCGCCAACGGGTTGCTCTCGACGCTCTGCTACCAGTTCGGAACGCAACCGCCGGTCTATGCGCTGGAGGGCTCGATCGCGGTCACCGGGTCGGCCGTCCAGTGGCTGCGCGACCAGCTCGGCGTCATCCGGGACGCGGCACAGAGCGAGACACTCGCCCGGACGGTGGAGGACAGCGGCGGGATCTACTTCGTACCCGCGTTCTCCGGCCTGTTCGCCCCGTACTGGCGCTCGGACGCCCGCGGCGCGATCGTCGGCCTCTCGCGCTACCACGGGGCGGGACACATCGCCCGCGCCACCTTGGAAGCGATCTGCTACCAGAGTCGCGACGTTGCCGACGCGATGGCCAGGGACTCGGGGGTGCGCTTGGAGGTACTCAAGGTCGACGGCGGAGTGACAGCCAACGCCTTGTGCATGCAGATCCAGGCGGACGTGCTGGGCGTGGAGGTCAGCCGGCCGGTGGTGGCCGAGACCACGGCCCTCGGCGCGGCATACGCCGCAGGTCTGGCGGTCGGTTTCTGGGCCGGCCCGGATGAGCTGCGCGAGAATTGGGTCGAGGACCGCCGCTGGAGCCCCAGCTGGACCGCTGAGCAGCGGGACGCGGGCTACGTCGGTTGGCGCCGGGCCGTAGAGCGGACACTGGGTTGGGTCGACGTGTCCTGAGGTGTGGCGGTGTGGCTCTGCGTGCGAGGTGGAAGGCGGAGGTCTGGCCGGCGTTCAGCCCGCCCGGTCGGGGCCGGCCCGCAGCACCGTCATGCGGAGCAGGCACCGCTGCTCCGCGACCATCGCCGCCCGATAGTCGTCCCAGTTCTCGTGCTCGCCAGCCACCGCGCGGTAGTAGTCGACGAGCGGCTCGAGAGCTTCCGGTAGCGACAGCACCTCGACACTTCCCTCGAGCTGAACCCAGCGTCCGTAGAAGCGGTCGCGAAACGCGCAGAGCCACGCCCGCGGATCCCGGCGCAGGTTCTTCGTCTTGAACGCGGTCTCCCGGCTGGAGACCACCACCCGCCCCTGGTCGTCCACTGCCGCGGCGACCGGAGACATCTGCGGTGTGCCGTCGCGCCGCACCGTGCTCAGCACAGCGTGTGAGTTGGCCCGCACGTACTCCCGTGCGTCATCGATGTCCACGTGGTCGACTCTGCCACCCTCGGCACCGACGGTACATACCCGGACCGTACAGAGCAGATGTACCTAGCCGAGGGCTGCGCGCGCCGCCCTGCGCAGGCGGGCCGCGAAGGTGCTGTATATCCTGCGGACAACGCGAGGGAGGTTCATGGTGGAGCTTCGCAAGACGTTCTTGTCGTGGCCGGTCGTCCGGCAGGTCACTGGCGCGGACTCGCTGGGGCGCGGGGCCGCGGTGCAGTCCAAGCGGTCTCGTGAACTCGCCCCTCGCACCTCGACAGCCGACCGCGTCGTCAAGAGCATCTGCCCGTATTGCGCGGTCGGCTGCGGCCAGCGGGTCTTCGTCAAGGACGACCACGTGGTCCAGATCGAGGGTGACCCGGACTCCCCCGTCTCGCGCGGCCGGCTCTGCCCCAAGGGCTCGGCCAGCGAGCAGCTGATCAACGCTCCGGGACGCGCCACCCAGATGCTCTACCGCCGCCCGTACAGCCGCAATTGGGAGCCGATCGGCGTCGAGCAGGCGACGGACATGGTCGCGGACCGCATCATGGCCAGCCGCCGGAAGCACTGGCAGGACCACGACGAGCACGGCCGTCCGCTGCGGCGGACCATGGGTATCGCATCCCTGGGCGGTGCGACGCTCGACAACGAGGAGAACTACCTCATCAAGAAGCTGTTCACCGCCATGGGCGCGATCCAGATCGAGAACCAAGCGCGGATATGACACAGCGCCACGGTTCCCAGTCTGGGAGCCTCGTTCGGCCGCGGTGGCGCCACCAACTTCCTGCAGGATCTGCAGGTCGCTGACTGCATCGTCATCCAGGGCTCCAATATGGCCGAGTGCCATCCGGTGGGGTTCCAGTGGGTGATGGAGGCCAAGGCGCGCGGCGCGCGGGTCATTCACATCGACCCGCGGTTCACCCGGACGTCGGCCGTCGCGGACACGCACGTCCCCATCCGGGCCGGCAGCGACATCGTCTTCCTCGGCGCGATCGTCAACTACATCCTCAGCAACGACAAGTATTTCCGCGATTACGTGGTCGCCTATACCAACGCCGCGACCCTCGTCAGCGAAGACTTCGTCGACTCCGGAGACCTGGACGGGGTCTTCTCGGGGTACGACCCGGAGAACGGCACCTACGACCAGAAGTCGTGGGCCTACGACGGTATGCCGGAGCACGCGTCCGCAGGTCAGCGCGGAGACAGCGGCCAGCACAGCGACGAGAGCCACCAGGACCTCTCGGACCGGTCGGCCGGGCACGAGCTCGGTGGCCACGGCGCAGCCATCTCGCACGCCAACGTCCGCCGTGACGAGACGCTGCAGCACCCCCGCACCGTCTTCCAGGTGCTCAAGCGGCACTACGCGCGGTATACCCCCGAGCTGGTCCAGGAGGTCTGCGGAACCTCGCCGGAACAGCTGCTCGACGTCTGCGAGGCGGTGACGAGCAACAGCGGCCGCGAGCGCACCACGTGCTGGGTCTATTCCGTCGGCTGGACCCACCACAGCGTCGGCGTGCAGTACATCCGCGGTTCGGCGATCATCCAGCTGCTGCTGGGCAACATGGGCCGACCCGGCGGCGGCATCCTGGCGCTGCGCGGGCACGCCAGCATCCAGGGCTCGACCGACATCCCGACCCTGTATAACCTGCTGCCGGGCTACCTGCCTATGCCGATGGTGGGCACCCACGACACCCTGGACGACTACGTCGACTCGATCCGCAGCCCCGACCAGAAGGGCTTCTGGATCAACGCGCGCGCATACACCGTCAGCCTGCTGAAGGCCTGGTGGGGCGACGCGGCCACCGCGGACAACGACTACGGCTTCGACTACCTGCCCAAGCTGTCCGGGGACCACGGCACCTACGCCACGGTCATGGCCATGCTGCGCGACGAGATCGACGGCTACTTCCTGCTGGGTCAGAACCCGGCCGTCGGCTCGGCCCACGGCCGGATGCAACGGCTCGGTATGTCGCACCTGAAGTGGCTGGTGGTCCGTGACCTCAACCTGATCGAGTCGGCGACGTTCTGGAAGGACGGACCTGAGGTCGGGACCGGCGAGATGTCCCCGGAGACCGTCGGCACCGAGGTGTTCTTCTTCCCTGCAGCTGGTCACGTCGAGAAGGCAGGGAGTTTCACCCAGACCCAACGAATGCTGCAGTGGCACCACAAGGCGGTCGAGCCGCCGGGCGACGCGCAGAGCGAGCTGCTGTTCTTCTACCGCCTCGGCCAGAAGCTGCGCGCACGGCTGGCCGACTCGCAGGACCCCCGCGACCGGCCGCTGCTCGACCTCACCTGGGACTATCCCGTCGACGAGCACGGCGACCCCGACGCGGACGCGGTGCTGCAGGAGATCAACGGCTTCCACGTCACCGGCGACGACGCCGGCAAGCTGCTCGACACCTTCAATCAGATGAAGGACGACGGATCGACCAGCGGCGGCTGCTGGATCTACACCGGCGTCTACGCCGGAGGGGTCAACAAGGCGGCCAACCGCAAGCCCGGCCGCGAGCAGTCCTGGGTCGCCCCCGACTGGGGCTGGGCCTGGCCGATGAACCGGCGCACCCTGTACAACCGCGCCTCCGCCGACCTCGACGGCAAACCCTGGAGCGAGCGCAAGGCCCTGGTGTGGTGGGACGAGGACAAGGGCAGCTGGACCGGCCACGACGTGCCGGACTTCGAGCTCACCAAGCCCCCGTCGTACGTGCCGCCGGAAGGCGCCAGCGGCCCGGCTGCCCTGCGCGGCGACGACCCGTTCATCATGCAGGCCGACGGCAAGGGCTGGCTGTATGCCCCGGCCGGCCTGCTCGACGGCCCGCTGCCCTCGCACTACGAGCCGCAGGAGTCGCCGATCGCCAATCCGATGTACTCCCAACAGTCCAACCCCACCCGGGAGGTGTTCCGGCGGACCGACAACTACTCCAACCCGTCGGGCAACGAGCCCGGCTCGGAGATCTTCCCCTACGTGTTCACCACTTACCGGCTCACCGAACACCACACGGCCGGGGGCATGAGCCGGTGGCAGCCGTACCTGTCCGAGCTGCAGCCGGAGTTCTTCTGCGAGGTCTCACCCGAGCTCGCGCAGGAGCGGGGCCTGGTCAACAACGGATGGGCGACCATCGTCACGGCGCGCACGGCCATCGAGGCCCGAGTGCTGGTGACCGACCGCGTGCTGCCGCTGGTGGCCGGCGGCAAGCGGATCCACCAGATCGGCCTCCCCTACCACTGGGGTGTCGGCGGTGAGGGCGCGCTGGTCAGCGGGGATTCGGCGAACGACCTCTTCGGAGTCACGCTCGACCCCAACGTGCACATCCAGGAGTCGAAGGTGGCGTCCTGCGACATCCAGCCGGGACGCCGGCCGACCGGGCCGGCGCTGCTGGAGTACGTCGCGGCGTACCAGCGCAGGGCCGGCGTCACGGTCGACACCGGCAACGAGCTGCGCAACCTGCCAGCGCCACCAACCGGCGGGCAGCCCGTCGACCAAGGAGCGTCCACGTGAGCAATCAGCCGTTCGGCGCGGACGACCCGGCGGCTCGGGCCGGCTGGGGTGCGCAGGAGCAGCCGCGCAAGGGTTTCTTCACCGACACCTCCATCTGCATCGGCTGCAAGGCGTGCGAGGTCGCGTGCAAGGAGTGGAACGGCATACCCGAGGACGGTTTGTCGATGTTGGGCTCGTCCTACGACAACACCGGCGCGCTGTCGGCGACGACCTGGCGGCACGTGGCCTTCATCGAACAGCGCAAGCCGCTGGGCGGCCAGGATTCCGGTGTCGCGGAGACGCTGAACGCCAACGCGGCTGCCACGGCTGCCACGGAGGGCGCCACGCGCGCCGCTCCGGTGAACCTCGGGATGCCGGCTTTCGAGCTGCCCGGCGCGAGCATCGGGGTCGAGGAGCGGACCGAGTTCCGGTGGCTGATGTCCTCCGATGTGTGCAAGCACTGCACCAACGCCGGGTGTCTCGACGTCTGCCCGACCGGATCGCTGTTCCGCACCGAGTTCGGGACCGTCGTGGTGCAGGAGGACATCTGCAACGGCTGCGGATACTGCGTGGCCGCGTGCCCGTTCGGCGTCATCGACCGACGCATCGGCGAGCAGGGCACCAAGAACGTCGGAATCGCGCAGAAGTGCACGCTCTGCTACGACCGGATCGGCCACGACCAGACTCCCGCCTGCGCGCAGGCTTGCCCGACCCAGTCGATCCAGTTCGGCGACCTCGACGAGCTGCGCGAGCGGGCTCAGGCCCGGGTGGAGACCTTGCACGCGGCCGGGGTCAGCGACGCGCGGCTCTACGGCGAGGACACCCAAGGTGGCGTAGGCGGCCAGGGCGCGATGTTCCTCCTGCTGGACGAGCCCGAGGTCTACGGCCTGCCGCCGGACCCGATCGTCACCACGCGGGACCTGCCCCGGATGTGGAAGAACGCCGGCTACGCAGCGCTGGGACTGCTTGCCGGCGCTGTCGCGGTATTCGCGGGGGGAGCGCCGTGAGCGGTCCGAACAGCATTACCGACGGCGGCAGCAGCGGCATGGGGCAGGAGCTGCCCGGCGTCGGCAACAGCGTCCGCGGCACCGACGCTGTCCCGACGGAGCAGGGACGCACAGCCGACGGCGAGGACGGCAGGGGCCGGGATCGCGGGGGCCGGCGCAAGGGCGGCGGGCGGCGAGGAGGTCGGGGTCGCGCCGAGGAGCTGATGGTCCCCGAGGCCGAATTCACCTCGTATTACGGGCGCCAGGTGGTTAAGCCGGCGCCTTGGGGCGAGGACGTTCCCGCCTACCTGTTCCTGGGCGGCCTCGCGGCGGGGTCCTCGCTGCTCGGTGCGGGGGCCGACCTCACCGGCCGGCCGACCCTGCGGCGGGCCGGGCGGCTCGCGGCGTTGACCGCCATTACGCTAAGCCTCCTGGCGCTGGTGCACGACCTCGGCAAACCCAGCCGCTTCCTCAACATGCTCCGCGTCGTCAAGCCGACCTCGCCCATGTCCGTGGGCACCTGGATCCTCTCGGCGTACGGGCCTGGTGTCGGCGTGGCCGGCGTCGCCGAGCTGGCCCACCTGCTGCCCGGCGGTCTCGGACGCATCGGCCGGTTGCTGGACCTCGTAGCGCGCCCCGCCGGGTTCGGCTCTGCGCTGGTGGCGCCGGCCGTCGCCTCCTACACCGGCGTCCTGCTCAGCGACACCGCTACCCCGGCCTGGCACACCGCCCACCGGGAACTGCCGTTCGTCTTCGCCGGATCTGCCGCAGCCGCATCCGGAGGGTTCGGCATGCTCGCCGCACCGGTCGCCCAGGCCGGCCCGGCGCGGCGGCTGGCGGTCGGAGGGGCCTTCGTCGAGCTCGCCGTCGAGCACGTGATGGAGCACTCCATGGGGCTCGCGGCCGAGACGCTGCACGAGGGCAAGGCCGGCCGGCTGATGAAGGCGAGTAAGGGGCTCACCGCCGCCGGGGCGCTCGGAGCGGCGCTGCTGGGTGGCCGCAGCCGCGCCGCGGCCGCCGCATCCGGCCTGGCGCTGATGGCCGGGTCCGCGTGCACGAGGTTCGGTGTCTTCGACGCCGGGCTCGAGTCCGCCAAGGACCCGAAGTACACCGTGGTGCCGCAACGCGAGCGGCTCAACCGGCGTCTGGCTGAGCACGGCGACGCCGCGGTTTCGGAAACCTCAGCTCCCGCGGCGCCATACCTCGGCTGAACCGCAGACTTCAGTTGGACGGCAGCGCTAGCTGACCGCGTTACGAGCCCGAGTCGGCCGCGCGGAACCGCGGAGGAGCGCGCCGCCGCGGGTCGCCGTCAGCTGTTGTCGCGGACGTACTGGTCGGGGTCCTTGTCCCGGACCGGCACGCCGGTGACGTGGGCCGCCTCGTAGGCAGCGAAGTCGATCGCCAGCCGATGGCGCAGCTCGAGGCTGGCGTGCCGGCGAAATTCAGCGAGCCCCTCGTGCTCCTCTTCCCCCATGTGCTCGTCGTTGGCCTCGCGGGCGGCGTTCACGCCGTCCCACCAGGTGGGCGACCCAGCCGGATTCCGGGCAGCGAGCAGGATTCCGTCGCGGATGTCGTTGTGGTCCCCGATCGCGTCCTTGGTCTCGGCCGCCTCGGAGTCGTCGTGCAGCCGCTCCCCGAGCTTGAGCAGCTCGGGATAGAAGTGGATCTCCTCGGCCTCGGCGTGGACCTCGAGCATGGCCGAGATCCTGGTCCAGAGGGCACCGAGCGTGGCCACGTCGTCGGGGTCGACGTCGTCGAGCATGGCGAACATGCGCCGCTGCTCGTGGTGGTCAGCGAGGATGACTTCGGTGATGTCCATGATGCGCGTTCCTCTCCGATCCCGGCGGCGGGCCGAGGATGCAGGTTGCTGCTTCAGGCACTGGGGCTCGACGGCAGGGCTTCACGTGTCAGAGGTGTCAGGGGGTCCAGGTGTCAGGGGGTCCAGCGGTCAGCGGACTTCAATGATGGCCTCACGGCGCTCGACGAGTTCACCGACCACCGGTGCGCCGGGGATCTCGCCGACGACGAGGAGCCCGCCGCTGGTCTGCGCGTCAGCGAGCAGCAGCAGCTCGTCCTGGCCTACCGACGTGCGCAGGTATGGCCGCACCCAGTCCAGGTTGCGCCGGGTACCGCCGCTGACGTAGCCGTCCCGCAGGGCGTCGCGCGCGCCGTCGAGGTAGGGGACGGCCGCGGCGTCGATGACTGCGCTCACACCGGACGCCCGTGCCAGCTTGAATCCGTGGCCGAGCAGACCGAACCCCGTGACATCGGTCGCCGCGCGCACCCCCGCACCCAGAGCGGCCGCGGACGCCACGTCGTTGAGCGCCACCATCGACGCGATGGCCTGTGGGAAGACTTCGCCGGTCGACTTGTGCCGATTGTTCAGGACGCCGACGCCGAGCGGCTTGGTGAGGGTGAGCGGCATACCGGCCCGGCCTGCGTCGTTGCGAAACAGCCGCTCCGGGTCGGCGACTCCCGTCACCGCCATGCCGTACTTGGGCTCCGGGTCGTCGATGCTATGCCCTCCGGCGACCGGGCAGTTCGCCTGTCGACCGACGTCCATGCCACCGCGCAGGACCTCACGCAGCAGCTCGACCGGGAGCACGTCCCGGGGCCAGCCGACCAGGTTGATGGCCATGACCGGCCGGCCGCCCATGGCGTAGACGTCGGACAGCGCGTTGGCCGCGGCGATCCGGCCGAAGTCGTAGGCGTCGTCGACGACGGGGGTGAAGAAGTCGGCAGTCGAGATCACAGCGGTCGAGCCGTCCAGCCGGACGACCGCGGCGTCGTCCCCGGACTCCAGCCCGACCACGAGATCCGGCGAGGACCACCCCACCAGCCCCTGGACCAGCTCCTCAAGCTCCCCGGGCGGGATCTTGCACGCGCACCCGCCCCCGTGCGCGAACTGGGTGAGCCGGAATGCGGTGCGAGTCGCCTTGTCCTGCGCCGTCGCCATAGCCAGGACTCTAACCTCGCGCCCAGCCCAGCCCAGCCCAGCCCAGGCTGGCCCAGGCTGGCCCAGCCCGGCCGGGCGGGGCTTAGGGTGTGCGGCGGAGGCGTACAGGCGCCTGGTGGCCCTCCCGGTCTTCAAAACCGGTGAAGCCGAGCAGCTCGGCTTGGCGGGTTCGATTCCCGTCCGCCTCCGCCACGACAGGTGTCCCCCCGGCCCGACCCGAGGCTCCCGGCGGGGTCTGGAAGCCACTGCGCGGCTACCCTGAGACGGCAAGCCGTTCGAACAGACCCTGACGTGAGAGGGCGCCATGACCGTCACCGACAGCGGGCTGCTGCTGGCCAAGCAGGGTTTCCGCGTGGTCGACGACGACGACGACGACCCGGTGCTGCTCAAGGCCGACGGCACCCCGATCGACACGTGGCGCCAGGACTTCCCGTACGACGACCGGATGACGCGCGAGGAGTATGAGCGCGACAAGCGACTGCTGCAGATCGAGCTGCTCAAGCTGCAGTATTGGCTCAAGCGGCGCGGCGGGCGGCTGGTCATCCTGTTCGAGGGACGCGATGCGGCCGGCAAGGGCGGCACCATCAAGCGGTTCCTGGAGCACCTCAACCCGCGTGGCTCGCGGATCGTGGCACTGGAGAAGCCGAGTGCCCGCGAGTCGACGCAGTGGTATTTCCAGCGCTACACCCAGCACCTGCCGGCCGCCGGCGAGATCGTGCTGTTCGACCGCTCCTGGTACAACCGCGCCGGAGTCGAGCGGGTCATGGGGTTCTGCGACGACGACCAGTACGACGAGTTCCTGCGCCAGGCACCGGAATTCGAGCGGATGCTCACCCGCGACGGCATCAGCCTGGTGAAGTTGTGGTTCTCGGTCTCCCAGGCCGAGCAGCACACCCGATTCGCGATCCGGCAGATCGACCCCGTCCGGCAGTGGAAGCTCTCGTCGACCGATCTGGCGTCACTGGACAAGTGGGACGCCTACACCGAGGCGAAGGAGGCGATGTTCTTCTACACCGACACCGAGCACGCCCCGTGGACGGTGATCAAGAGCAACGACAAGAAGCGCGCCCGCCTCGGCGCGATGCGGCACGTGCTGAACCGCTTCGACTACGACGGCAAGGACGTCGAACTGGTCACCCCGCCGGACCCGCTCATCGTCGGTCCAGCCGCGCAGCTGTTCGAGCAGGGCGAGGACGTGACCCGCAACTTCCCTCCGCTCTGAGCACGCTGTGAGCAGCCGGCCGAGCGAGTCGAGCCCGCGGTCGGTCACCGGCCGCGACGTAGGATCGCGAGCGTGAGCGAACGCACGGATGCACCGGAGCCGTGCGCCGGTTCGACCGCCGCGAACCCCACGAACTCGTCGAACGCGGCGGATGCGCGGGACATGGCCGACGGGCGGCGGCGGGTGCCGCGTACCGACGCGGTCTTGGCAGACCCCCGGCTGGCCCGCGCCGTCGAGCGCCTCGGCCGCGCGCGCGTCAAGGCGGCAGTCGTACACGCCCAGGAGCGGGTCCGGTCCGGCGAGCTGGCGCCGGGCGATGTGGTCAAGGCCGCCCTGGGCGCCGTTCCTGCCAGCGCCACCTCGCTGCGGCCGGTGCTCAACGCCACCGGCGTCATATTGCACACCAACCTCGGCCGGGCTTCGCTGTCCGACGCGGCCGTCGAGGCGGTGGTGAGCGCCGCGACATACGTGGACGTGGAGTATGACGTCGGCACCGGCCAGCGCGCCCGTCGCGGTCGCGGCGCGCTGGCCGCCTTGGCCGCTGCCGTCCCGGACGCCGGCGCGGTACTCGTCGTCAACAACGGCGCCGCAGCGCTGGTGCTCGCCACCACCGCGCTGGCCGCCGGCCGCGAGGTGGTCGTGAGCCGGGGGGAGATGGTGGAGATCGGCGACGGGTTCCGGCTGCACGAGCTGATCGCCTCGACCGGCGCGCGGCTGCGGGAGGTCGGCACGACCAACCGGACGAAGCTGAGCGACTACGCGGACGCCGTCGGCCCCCAGACCGGCTGCATCCTCAAGGTCCACCCCAGCAACTTCCGGGTCGAGGGCTTCACGGCCTCGGTGGGCGTCGCGGACCTCGCGACCCTCGGCCCACCGGTGATCGTCGACATCGGCAGCGGCCTGCTGGCCGCAGACCGGTTGCTCCCGGACGAGCCGGACGCCGCCACTGCGCTGCGCGACGGGGCTGCCCTCGTGACCGGAAGCGGGGACAAGCTGCTGGGCGGACCTCAGGCCGGACTGCTGCTCGGCAAGGCGGAGGTCGTGGAGCGGCTCCGCCGGCATCCGCTGGCGCGGGCCTTGCGGATCGACAAGCTCACCATCGCCGCGCTGGAAGCCACCCTGCTCGGCCCGACGGCTCCGACCGACCGGTACCTGCACGCCGACGCCGCCGAGCTCAGGTCGAGGGCCAGCCGGTTGGCGACCCGGCTGGCGGGGCTCGGCGCCGAGCTGGTCGAGTCCGCCGGAGCTGTCGGGGGCGGGGGCGCACCCGGCCTGGAGTTGCCCGGGTGGGCGGTCGCGCTCCCGGCGTCGTACGCGCAGCGACTGCGCCGGGGCGACCCGGCGGTCGTCGGACGGCTGGAGCGCGGACGTTGCCTGCTCGACCTGCGCTGCGTACCGCCGGAGGAGGACGAGCGGGTATGTCGTGCCGTCGAAGCCGCTGAGGCCGCCCAGGTTGCCGCTGGCGTCCGGGCCGGAGCTGGGATCGGCCCGTCCGTGGCGGAGACGCCGGCGTAGATGTTCGTCGTCGCAACCGCCGGGCACGTCGACCACGGCAAGTCGACGCTGGTCCGCGCCCTCACGGGCATGGAGCCGGACCGCTGGGCGGAGGAGCGGCGCCGCGGGATGACGATCGACCTCGGATACGCCTGGACGCGGCTGCCGACCGGCGAGGACCTGGCGTTCGTGGACGTTCCGGGGCACCAGCGCTTCATCGCCAACATGCTGGCGGGGCTCGGGCCCGCGCCGGCGGTGATGGTCGTCGTCGCCGCCGACGAGGGCTGGCGCGAGCAGTCCACCGAGCACCTGGCTGCGGTGGACGCCCTCGGGCTGACGCACGGCCTGCTCGTCGTCACGCGGTCCGACCTCTCCGATCCGGCTGCCGCGCTGGACGAGGGTGTTCGACGGCTCGCGCAGTCGACACTCGGGCGATCGCGGGCTGTGGCCGTATCGGGAGCCACCGGTGAGGGGCTGGACGAGTTGCGAGCGGCGTTGCACGACTTGGTCGCGCAGCTTCCGCAGCCTCGAACCGACGGGCGCATCCGGCTGTGGGTCGACCGCTCGTTCACCATCCGCGGCAGCGGCACCGTCGTCACCGGCACGCTCGGCAGCGGGACGCTCGCGGTCGGCGACGAGCTGGAGCTCCGTGGCGCATCCGTGCGCATCCGTGCGTTGCAGAGCCTCGGCCAGGCGCAGTCGAGCGTCGAAGCGGTGGCCAGGGTTGCGGTAAACCTGCGCGGCGTCGAACGGGAGGCCGTCGCCCGGGGGGACGCGCTGCTGACGCCGGGATCGTGGCGGACGACCGCGGAGGTGGACGCGCGGCTGTCCGCCGCCGAAGTCCCGGAGCTGCCGGAGCAGCTGGTGCTGCATGCCGGGAGCGCGGCCGTACCGGTGCGGCTGCGTCCGCTGGCCGACGATCTCGTCCGGCTGCGATTGTTGCGCCCGCTGCCGCTCGTCGCCGGTGACCGGGTCGTGCTCCGCGACCCCGGCCGGCATAGCGTCGCGGCCGGCGGGACCGTCCTCGACGCCGACCCGCCTCGGCTGCAGCGGCGCGGTGCGGGGACAGCCCGGGCGCGGGACCTCGCCTCGCCGGCACCGCCGTCGGCGGCGACCGAAGTCGCCCGCAGAGGCGCGGTGCGGCGGGCAGACCTGGTCGCGCTCGGCATACCGCTGGACGACCTTGTGCAGGTGCGCACCGAGGGTGAGTGGCTCATCGCCGAACCGGCCTGGCAGCAGTGGTGCGAGGACCTGAGCCGCGCCGTCGCGGAGCACGAGCAGCGCTCTCCCCTGGATCCCCGGCTACCGCTCGAGGCGGCCCGGCGGGCGGCCGGGCTGCCGGACGTACGACTCGTGGCGCAGGTTGCCGAGGCCGCCGGACTGGAGCGGGCCGACGGACGGGTATGGCGTCCCGGTGCCACACCGTCTCTCGGTCCGGCCGAGGCCGGACTACAGGAGCTGGAGGACCGGCTGGCCGTGACGCCGTTCCGGGCGCCCGAACGCCCGGAGCTCCACACGTGGGGTCTTGGCCCCAAGGAGCTCGCCGCCGCGGAGCAGGCAGGACGCATCATGCGCCTCGACGCCGACCTGGTGCTCCTGCCGTCCGGGCCGGCGCAGGCGATGCGCGTCCTCGCTGCGCTCGACCAGCCGTTCACCACCAGCGAGGCCCGGCAGGCCCTGGCGACCACCCGGCGGGTTGCCGTCCCGTTGCTGGAGCACCTGGACTCCCGCGGGTGGACCCGCCGGCTGGACTCGGGTCACCGCGAGGTGAGGCGCGGCTGACCGGGCTGCCGGCTTCTTGGGCACTTCGCAAGCGTCCCCTCCTCGGCCGCCCCCACGGTCGCAGCAACGCACGTGCTGTGGCTCCCGCTTACGCCTCGCCCACGACCCGGCCACCCATGCACCGTCACGGGCGGCGGTGGAGCAGCAGCGGAAGCACGGACGCTGCGCCCGTCGAGCGCAGGTGGGCGGCGGCGACGGTGAGCGGCCACAGGCTGGACGATGCGTCAGCCACGAGCAGCACCGTCCTGCCTTCGACTACCGGTCGGCCAGCCGGGTCGAGGCCGATCGCCGAGCGCCAGGCTGCAGCCTCCGCCGCCGACGCGAGATCCGCGCCCGGTTGCGGCGGCCCGTCCAGGGTCAGCTCGGTCCGGTGCAGCGATCCCACCCGAGCCAGGTGGTCGGCCACGCTCGCCGTCAACAACGGGTAGCCGGCGGCGGGCAGGGGGATCACGACCTCCGGCCGGGAACCCCACTGGTTCCGCCAGCTCGCCAGGACCCGCACGCAGGCGTCGAGGAGCTCCGGCGGCGCGTCACGGTCGGCGGCGAACACCTGCTCGATGAGCTCGCGCCACTCCGGGGCGTCGTAGTGGATGAGCACCCGTCCCGGCTCTGCTATCAGCTGCGGCGGGATGCGACCACGGGAGCCGAAGGCGCCGCCGGGCCACATCTTTCGTGGCTCCAGGACGTGGGACTGGCCGCGCATCAGGCGGGTCACCGTCGCCGCCGTACCGGTTTCCGGCCGTGCTTGCAGCGGAGGCGGCAACCGGCCCAGGCATACCGAGCACCGGCCGCACGCTTGGGCGCTGGGGTCGTCGAGCGACTCCTGCAGCAGCTGCATCAGGCAGCGCTCGCCACGAGCATAGGCCCGCATGATGCCGGCCTCCCGTCGCCGGGTGGCGATGATCGCGTCGTAGTGCCCCTGATCGTGGTGCCAGGGCACACCGGTGAGCACCCACCCCTGCTCCACCCGCTCGACCACCCCGTCGACGGCGAGCTGCTTGAGCATCAACTCGACCCGGCTCGGCCGCAGCCCCGTCTCCGCCTCCAGGGCCGGCACCGTGCTGGTCCGGGCGGGCTTCGACGTGCCGTCCGCGTCCCCATCCGCCAGCGCGCGCATGCCGTCGAGCATCCGCTGGACGTGACGCACATCGGGGATCGTCGCAGTGGCGAAGTAGTCCCACACCCCCGCGTCGGCCTCGGAGGGCAGCAACGTGACGACGGCGTGATCGATGCCGCGGCCGGCACGGCCGACCTGCTGGTAGTAGGAGACAGGTGACGGCGGCGAACCGACATGGACGACGAAACCGAGGTCCGGCTTGTCGTAGCCCATCCCGAGCGCCGAGGTGGCGATCAGCGCCTTGAGCCGGTTGCCGCGCAGCTGGTTCTCGAGCCGCTCGCGTTCGGCGCCGTCCAGCTGGCCGGTGTATGCCGCGACCGGCACCCGGTCCCCATGGACGCCGTGGACGGCCGCGGCCAGTCGCTCCGCGTCGGCGACGGTCAGGGTATAGACGATGCCCGACCCCGGCAGCTGCGGGAGGGTGTCGACTACCCAGGCGAAGCGGTCGATCGGGCTGAGCGCGTCGACCACGCTGAGCTGAAGGCTCGGCCGGGCGAGCGGGCCGCGCAGGACCAAGGTCGACTCCCCCAGCTGCGCGGCCACGTCGTCGGTGACCCGGGCGTTGGCGGTGGCGGTGGTCGCCAGCACCGGGGTCTGCGGATTGAGCTGGCGGAGCACGTCGGCCACCCGGCGGTAGTCGGGGCGGAAGTCGTGACCCCAGTCCGAGACGGCGTGGGCCTCGTCGATGACCAGCAGTCCGATCCGGCCGGCGACCCGGTCGAGTACGCGCCGGCCAAACCCGGGGTTGGCCAGCCGTTCGGGCGAGACGAGCAGGACGTCCAGGCTGCCGTCGAGCAGGGACGACTCGATCGCCGACCAGGCGTCGATGTTGGCGGAGTTGAGTGTCGCGGCACGCAGGCCGGCCCGTTCCGCTGCCGCGACCTGGTCGCGCATCAGCGAGAGCAAGGGCGAGACGACCAGCGTCACCCCGGCACCCTCGCTGCGCCGGATGGCCGTCGCGGCCCAGTAGACGGCCGACTTGCCCCATCCGGTCGCCTGCACCACCAGGACCCGGGCAGTCGGCTCGCACAGCGCCGCCACTGCCGTCGCCTGGTCTGGCCGCAGCGACGCCCCGCCGCCGGCGATGGCAGCAATGAGCGCGTCGGCCACCGCGGCCCGGTGCCCGGACAGCTCGAGCACAGGCGGCGTCATGGGATGCACCGTAACCGCCCCGGGTGACGGACCCACTCGACGACGACCGTGCCTGTGGGCAACGAGGGCCGGTGAGCCCAGAGCGTCAGTGAGCCCACAGCGTCAGCGGGCCGCCAGGAGTTCCGGGTCCTCCTGGCCGGGTGCACCGCTGAACTGGGTGGCATACAGCCTGCTGTAGGCACCTCCCGCGTCGAGCAACTGCTCGTGCGTCCCCTGCTCGACGATGCGGCCCTGTTCCATCACGACGATCCGGTCGGCGTCGCGGATGGTGGAGAGGCGGTGGGCGATGACGAACGAGGCACGGCCGCGCCGCAGGTCGGTCATGGCCTGCTGGATCAACGCCTCGGTGCGGGTGTCGACCGACGACGTCGCCTCGTCCAGGATCAGGATGGCCGGGTCGGACAGGAACGCCCGGGCGATCGTGATCAGCTGCCGCTGGCCGGCACTGACGTTGTTGCCCTCGTCGTCGATGACCGTGTCGTAGCCGTCCGGCAGGGTGCGCACGAAGTGGTCCACGTGGGCTGCAGAGGCGGCGGCGAAGATATCGGCCTCGCTGGCACGCTCCGCGCCATACGCGATGTTCTCCCGGATCGACCCGCCGAACAGCCACGCGTCCTGCAGCACCATGCCGAAGCTTGCCCGCAGCTCGTCCCGCCGCAGTTCCCGGATGTCCACCCCGTCCAGCGTGATCCGTCCGGCGTCGACGTCGTAGAAGCGCAGCAGCAGGTTGGCCAGGGTCGTCTTGCCCGCACCAGTGGGGCCGACGATGGCGACGGTCTGCCCGGGTTCGGCGACGAGGTCCAGATCGGCGATCAGTGGCTGTTCGGGGTCGTAGCTGAACGAGACGCCCTCGAAGGCGGCGCGCCCCCTCACCCGGTCGCTCAGCGTCCGGGCATCAGCGGAGTCGGGCGACTCCTCCGGCGCGTCCAGCACCTCGAAGACGCGCTCCGCCGAGGCCACCCCCGACTGCAGCAGGTTGGCCATAGACGCCACCTGGGTCAGCGGCTGGGTGAACTGGCGTGAGTACTGGATGAACGCCTGGACGTCGCCCAGCGTGATCTGCCCCGAAGCCACCCGCAACCCACCGATCACCGCGACCGCGACGTAGTTGAGGTTGCCGATGAACATCATCGCCGGCTGAATCAGCCCGGAGATGAACTGCGCCCGGAAGCTTGAGCGGTACAACGCCTGGTTGTGGCCCGCGAATACCGCTCGCGCCTGCTCCTGCCGGCCGAACACCTTGACCAGCGAATGCCCGGTATAGACCTCCTCGACGTGGCCGTTGAGCCGGCCGGTCGCCGCCCACTGCGCGACGAACTGCGGCTTGGACCGCTTGGCGATCTGGGCCGTCACCAGCACCGACAGCGGCACCGTGACCAGGGCCACGATCGACAGCAGCGGCGAGACCCATACCATCATGGCCAGCACGCCGACGACGGTGAGCAGCGAAACGAGCAGCTGGCTCATGGTCTGCTGCAGCGACTGGGCGATGTTGTCGATGTCGTTGGTGACCCGGCTCAGGATGTCGCCGCGCTCACGGCCGTCGAGGTACGCCAATGGAAGCCGGGCGAACTTCCCCTCAACTTCGCGGCGCAGCTGGTAAACGGTGCGCTGCACGATGACGGTTGTCACCCGGCCCTGAAGGTAGGTGAGCGCCGCGGATGCGACGTAGACCGCGAGTACCAGCAGCAGGACGCCGGCCACGACGCCGAAGTCGATGCCCTGGCCGGGGACGAAGTCCACGGCGGACAGCAGGTCCGCCATCTGCGACTGGCCGCCGGCCCGGAGTTGCGCGACCACGTGAGCCTTGGAGGTTCCGTCCGGGAACCGTCTGCCGATCACACCGGCGAAGATCAGGTCCGTCGCGCGCCCGAGGATCCTCGGGCCGACGACGGCGAGGGCGACGCTGACCACGCCGAGGGCGATGGCCACCAGCACGCGGGCGCGGTCGGCACGTAAGCGCCCCACCAGGCGCCGGGTGGACCCGGCGAAGTTCGCCGGCTTGGCCGGCGGCGGCCCCATCATCCCCGCCATCGGGCCGCGCATCGGCGGCGGCGGCCGGGAGGCACCGTCCTTCGCCGCCCCGGTGGCGACGCCCCCGCCCCCGCTCACGCCGCCTCCTCCTCGCTCAGCTGGGATAGCACGATCTGCCGGTATGTCGGGCAGCTCGCCATCAGCTCGGGGTGGGTGCCGGTACCGACGACGGCGCCCTCGTCGAGCACCACGATCCGGTCCGCGTCGCGGATGGTGTTGACCCGTTGGGCCACCAGGATCACCGCGGCCGAGCGCGTGACCGGGCGCAGCGCCGCCCGCAGCCGCGCGTCGGTGGCGTAGTCCAGCGCGGAGAAGGAGTCGTCGAACAGGTAGATTTCCGGCCGTCTCAGCACTGCGCGGGCGATGGCCAGGCGTTGTCGCTGACCACCCGACACGTTGGTGCCGCCCTGCGCGATAGGCGCCTCGAGCCGCTCCGGCATGGCCTCGACGAAATCCCTGGCCTGGGCGATCTCCAGCGCCTCCCACAGCTCGTCGTCGCTGGCGTCCTGGCGGCCGTAGCGCAGGTTGCTCGCCACGGTTCCACCGAACAGGTACGGCCGCTGCGGCACGATGCCGATGCCCGACCACAGCGCGGCTGGGTTCTGGTCGCGTACGTCGACGCCGTCTACCCGCACAGAACCGCCTGTGACGTCGACGAGTCGCGGCACCAGGTTGAGCAATGTGGTCTTGCCACTGCCGGTGGAGCCGACGACCGCGGTCGTCTCCCCCGGCCGGGCGACCAGGTCGACGGACCGCAATACCGGCGCTTCGGCACCGGGGTAGGTGAACGTGGCGCCCTCGAACTCCACCAAGCCCCGGCGGGCCGAAGGTAGGACCGGGACGGCCGGTGCGCGCACGGAGGGCTCGGTGTCCAGCACCTCGCTGATCCGCTCGGCGCTGACCTCGGCCCGAGGCACCAGCATGAACATGAAGGTCGCCATCATCACCGACATCAGGATCTGGATCAGGTAGCTGAGGAAGGCGGTCAATGTGCCGATCTGCATCTGTCCGCTGCCGATTCGGTGCCCCCCGAACCACATCACCGCCACGCTGGAGGCATTCATCACCACCATGACGATGGGGAACATCAGCGCCATCAGCCGGCCGATGCGCACCGATACGTCGAACAGGTCGGTGTTGGCGACGGCGAAGCGCTCCTGCTCGTGGCGGTCCTTGACGAACGCCCGGATCACCCGCACGCCGGTGATCTGCTCGCGCAGGACCTGGTTGATCCGGTCGATCTTGGTCTGGGTGATCCGGAACAGCGGCCGCATCCGGGCGATCACCACGGCCACGCTGACCACCAGTACCGGCACGATCACCAGGAGCAGGCCGGACAGCTGAACGTCCTGCCGCAGCGCCATGATCACGCCTCCCACCAGCATGATCGGCGCGGCGACCATCATCGTGAAGGTCAGCAGCACGACCATCTGCACCTGCTGGACGTCGTTGGTGGAGCGGGTGATCAGCGAGGCGGCGCCGAATCGTCCGATCTCCTGCGCCGCGAACGGACTCGACGGTGACGAAGACGCCCTCCCGCAGGTCCCGCCCGAGCGCCATGGCCGTGCGGGCGCCGAAGTACACCGCGACCGCCGCGGCCAGGATCTGGACGACCGTGACCGCCAGCATGACCCCACCGGTGCGGACGATGTACCCCGTGTCGCCCACCACGACACCCTGGTCGATGATCGCAGCGTTGAGCCCCGGCAGGTAGAGGTTGGCGATGGCCTGGACGAGTTGGAAGGCCACGACGAGGGCAATCGCACCGCGATAGGGCCGCAGGTAGGTGCGCAATAAGGGCAGGAGCACTCACTGACGGTAGACGCCGAACCACATGGGGTGCCAGTGACATCCGTCAGCGTCGGCCGCAATTGGGGTTGGACGGTTGCTGGCGCCGCGGTTGCTGGCGTAGGGGCCGGGTCAGGGACGGGCGCGTTGACGCAGGTCCGCCGCGTCCATCTCGAGCGCGGCCTCTGGGGTCGGGGCCGTGCCGCCCAGCCGGACCGGCTGGAACCGCAGCTCGGCACCAGCGATCGGCGGGTAGGCCCGCTGTGCCTCGCGGAGCAGGGCGACGATCTGCTCCTTGAGGCGCTCGTTGACCTCCTCGGCGTTGTCTCGCCTGCCAATCGGTATCGGTTCGCCGACATTGAGCCGGATGGGGGTCCTGGTCCGGCCGAGCCGCCTGGGAAGTCCCTTGGTCCAGACCCGCTGGGAGCCCCAGATGGCCATCGGGATCAACGGAACTGCCGCCACCTGGGCCATTCGGACCGCTCCGCTCTTGAAGTCCTTGAGCTCGAACGAGCGCGAGATGGTCGCCTCGGGGAAGACGCCGACGATCTCCCCCGCCTTGAGGGCATTGACCGCCTGACGGAAGGACGCCGCTCCGGCGTCGCGGTCGACCGGGATGTGCTTCATCCCCCGCATCAGCGGCCCACTGACCCGATGCTGGAAGACCGACTCCTTCGCCATGAAGCGGACGTAGCGCCCAGCGGGGAGAGCCGCGAGCCCGGCATACGCGAAGTCGAGGTATCCGACGTGGTTCATCACCAGCACCGCGCCGCCTTCGCGGGGGAAGTGTTCGGAACCGGTGATCGTGAACCGCAAGCCCTCGGCGGCGAACAGGGCCCGGGCGACGCCGATCACCGGGCTGTAAACACGTTCCATCGTCGTACCGTAGGCCCTTCGCCGACCGTACGCCCGCCTTCCCCTTCTCCCCCGCGACCTGTCAGAACGACGCGGGTATATCCGCCCGTCTGGTTCTGACAGCTCGGCGGGGAGGGCCGGTCGAGAGGCTGTCGGTGGGCGACGGCATAGTTCACGAAGTGAACCCGGCCCAGCCCGAGCCAGATCCCCGACGCTGGAAGGCGCTGGCGGTCTGCCTCGTGGCGGGTTTCATGACCCTGCTCGACGTCAGCATCGTCAATGTGGCTCTGCCCTCCATCCGCTCGGGTGTGGGCGCCTCGACCAGCGACCTGCAGTGGATCGTGTCCGGTTACGCGCTGAGTTTCGGGCTGGTGCTGGTGCCGTCCGGCCGGCTTGGCGACCAACGGGGGCGCCGGACGATGTTCATCGCGGGCGTGGCGCTGTTCACCCTCAGCAGCCTCGCTGCCGGACTCGCGCCCACAGCGGCCGTCCTGGTCCTCGCCCGCCTCGTCCAGGGCGTTGGCGGCGGGATCCTCAATCCGCAGGTCTCGGCACTGATCCAGGAACTGTTCCAAGGCAAGGAACGCGGCCGCGCGTTCGGCCTGCTCGGCACGGTCATCGGGGTGTCGACCGCAATCGGCCCCGTCCTGGGCGGTCTGATCATCCGGCTGCTCGGCGTGGAGTCCGGGTGGCGGTGGATATTCTTCGTCAACATCCCCATCGGGATCGCCGCGATCGCTCTTTCCCTGCGCCTGCTGCCGGCACCCCAGCGCAACCGTGCGGCCGGCCGCGACCTCGATCTCGTCGGCGTCGCGCTGCTGGGCGCCGGAGTTCTCGCCATACTGCTCCCGCTCGTGCAGGAGCAGACCTGGCAGGGTTCGGCGAAGTGGGCAGTCCTGGGCGCGGGGCTGGTGGTCCTGGCGGGGTTCTTCCTGTGGGAGCACCGGTACGCCGCGCGCGGTCGCGCCCCGCTGGTCGACCTGAGCCTCTTCCGCGAGCCGGGATACGCCACCGGGACCGTCGTCGCGATGGTCTACTTTTCCGGGTTCACCGGCGTGTTCTTCGTCCTGTCGCTCTACTTCCAGGGCCGGATCGGTTACAGCCCACTCGTCGCCGGCCTCGCCCTCACCCCTTTCGCGGTGGGATCGGTCGTCACCTCGGCGTCCAGCGGTCGCCGGGTGACCACGCTGGGCCGGCCGCTGGTGGTGGCCGGACTGCTCGCAGCAGTGGCAGGGCTCTTGCTCACCGACGTCGCCTTCGGGGTATCGGGCGAGAACGCCAGCGCGGGGTGGTGGTCGGCGCTGCCGCTGTTCCTGGCGGGCCTCGGCAGCGGCCTGGTCATCTCGCCCAACCAGACGCTGACGCTGGCAAGCGTGCCGGTGCACCGCGCCGGCACGGCCGGAGGCGTGCTGCAGACGGGACAGCGGATGGGCAGCGCCGCAGGCATCGCGTTGGTCGGGGCGGTGTTCTTCGCCGGCATCGCGGCGAACCGGGGCGACTTCTCCGTGGCGGTCGATCGGGGCCTGCGGGTCTGCGTGGGGCTGGTGGCGCTTGCCCTGGTCGTCGGTGTCGGGGACCTGGTGATGACTCGTCGCCGGGACAGATCCGGGGCTCGGGCCGGCCGTCACCGCTCAGGACGGGTCCTCAGGGTCGCCTAGAAAGCATAGCTAGACGATGTAAGAATCGGTCACGTGCCCAGCAGCCGCGCGGTCGACGACACGACACTGGCCGAAGCCCCCTCCACCGATGGCGGCCGGGCCGCGGGCAGTGACCCCCTGGACGGCGACGTGCCCGGCGACGACGCGCTGGGTGACGACGTACTCGGTGTGGTGGCGCGGCTGCACCGCTGGGCCACCTGGCACGCGGAGCTGCCGGTGCCGCCCGCCCAGCTCCGGCTGCTGGCGCTGCTCGACGAACTCGGCGAAGCCCGGATCGGCGAACTCGCCCGCGCCGACCACTGCACTCAACCCACGATGTCGGCCCAGGTGCAGCGGCTGGAGGTGTATGGCTGGCTCGACCGCGTGGCCGACAGCAGCGATGCTCGCGCCTGCCTGCTGACCCTCAGCGTCGCCGGTCACCGGGTGCTCGGCCAAGGCCGCCAAGCACGGACGCGCGCCATCTCGCCGTTGCTGGCCGCCCTGCCGCCGGCCGACCGGGAGGCGCTCGCCCGCGCCGTACGCATCCTCGACGGCGCACTCGTCGCAGCGGCACCAGAACCCGTCTTGTCACGAAGCGACAGCTAGGCACCTACCGGTGTGGCGTCGGCCCAGAGGTGTCCAGCGCGCACCACGCCGAGGCGGTCAGCGTCGGCGACGCCTGAACCCGCGGCCGCGGCACCCAGCAGGCGCGCGACGGGGCGGCTTAGGGTTGGCCCGTGCTCAGCTCCGTCACGGCGATCCGCTACGTCGCGCCGCTGCGTGAAGGCGGGTCCCTGCCCGGCCTGGTCGAGGCGGACGACGACGGCATCTACGTGTGCAAGTTCCGGGGCGCGGGCCAGGGGCTCAAGGTGCTGGTCGCGGAGACGATGGTCGGCGAGCTGGCCCGGCGGCTCGGCATCAGGGTGCCGGACCGGCGCGCGGTGGAGCTGGACGTGCGCATCGCCAGGTACGAGGCGGACGAGGAGGTCCAGGACCTGCTGACCGCCAGCGTCGGGCTCAACCTCGGGCTGGACTTCCTGCCGGGCGCCTTCGGGTATGACGGGTCCTCGCCGCCTCCGGCCGCCGAGGCGGCGCGCGTGCTGTGGCTCGACGCCTTCACCGCCAACGTGGACCGCACCTGGAGCAACCCGAACCTGCTCGTCTGGCATCGGGCCACCTGGTGCATCGACCACGGGGCCGCGCTGTACTTCCACCACGCGTGGCCCCGGTTCGGCGCAGATCCGGCGAAGTTCGCGGCCCAGCCGTATGACGCCTCCACACACGTTCTGCGGGGCGTCGCCGGCGACCTCGGCGAGGTCGACGCCGAGCTCTCGGCGATGGTGGACGCCGACTTGGTGAGCGACGTCGCTGCGCAGGTGCCGGACGAGTGGCTCGAACCCGCGCCCGGCCTGGCCGATCCGGACGCGGTGCGCGCGGCATACGTCGAGCACCTGCTGGCCCGGGTGCAGCCTCCGCGCCAGTGGCTGCCCGATGGAGCCAGGCCATGAGCGAGCCAGCCCTGGTGGGCTACCAGTACGTCACCTTGCGCTGCGTCCCGCGCGTGGAGCGTGACGAGTTCGTCAACGTGGGAGTCGTGCTGTACAGCCAGAGCGCCGAGTTCCTCGATGCCGCAACGCTCTTGGACGAAGCGAAGGTGCTGGCGCTGGCTGCCGGGACCGATCTCGACGCTGTGCGCGCCGCGCTCGAGACCATCCGGTCGGTGTGCCGCGGGGCCACCGTCGCCGGGCTGCCGGGCGAGGCGGGACTGGGCCGCCGGTTCGGCTGGCTCGCCGCGACGCGCAGCACGGTGATCCAGCCCGGGCCCATCCACGGTGGCCTCACCGCCGACCCATCTGCGGAGCTGCGACGCCTGCTGGACTGCCTGGTCGGCTGACGCCTCCAGCGCTGCCTGGTCGGCTGACGCCTGCGGCCGCTAACCTTCCCCGATGAACCTCGATCGCCCGGTGGCTCCCGATCCCTACGCATTGCTCCCCAAGGTGGGGGTGTTCGCCGTAACGAGCGCCAGCCTGATCGACGGCGAAACGCTTGCCGACCTGCACGTCTTCGACGACTGGGGTTTCTCCGGGGGAAACGTCTCCCCCGAGCTCACGTGGAGCGACGCGCCTTCGCAGACCAAGGGTTTCGCGGTCTCGTGCTTCGATCCCGACGCCCCTACGCCGTCCGGCTTCTGGCACTGGACAGTCCTCGGCATCGCCGCCGACGTCCGGTCCTTCGAAGCCGGCGCGGGCGCGGTCGGCAACGGCGGCCTCCCGCCTGGCGCCTTCCAGCTGGCGAACGACACCGGGAGCAAGGGGTATGCCGGTGCGGCGCCGCCTCAGGGCGACCGGCCGCACCGCTACATCTTCGCCGTGCACGCCCTCGACACCGACGACCTCGGCCTGGACGCAGGTGCGACGCCGGCGGCTGCGGCGTTCACCTACGGAGGGCGCACCCTGGCACGGGCGCTGGTCAGCGCCACCTACGCCTGGTGAGCGATGGTGAGGGGCCGGCGTCGGTGAGGACGACACTGGACTACCGGCCGGCGCTGGAGCACCTCGACCTCCTGGCCCCGCCTGTGGCACGGGCCCTACAGGGATGGCCTGGGGCGGAGCACGTCGAGGTGGTGCAGATCGACCCCGCGATCTCTGACACCGCCTCGCTGGTTGCCGCGACCGGTCAGGACCCGGCCGACATGGGCAACTGCGTGGTGGTCGGCGGCCGCCGTGACGGGGTGGAGCGGGTCGCGGCATGCGTCGTGCTCGCCACCACCCGCGCGGACGTCAACGGCACGGTGCGCGGCCGGCTCGAGGTCCGCAAAGCCTCCTTCCTGCCCATGGAGCGGGCGGTCGAGGCCACCGGCATGGAGTACGGCGCGATCACCCCGATCGGTCTGCCCCCGTCGTGGGCGCTGCTGGTCGACGCCGCCGTGGTGCTCCGCGACGCGGTCGTGGTCGGCGCGGGCGTACGCGCAGCCAAGTTACGGCTTCCTGGCCGGCTGCTGGGCGGCCTGCCGGGCGTGCAGGTCATCGACGGGCTGGCCCGATAATGGCTGCCCGCACGGCGAATGGGGGCCGGCTGACGACGGCGAACCCAGTCAGCTGACGGGGTTGGTCCGCAGGGCGCGCGACTCCTGGCGGCGCACCTGAACTCGTCCTTCGACGATCCGCGTCTCGAATGTCGGAGCCGGCCGGCTGGCCGGGCCCCTAGCGACGGATCCGTCATCGGGGCTGAATCGGCTGCCGTGCCAGGGGCACTCGATACAGCCGTCCACGACCTCGCCCTCGCTCAGCGGGCCGCCGCGGTGCGTGCACCGGTTGTTCAGCGCCCGCAGTTCGCCGTCGTGGCGGATGAGCATGACGGGGGTGTCCTCGACCGTCACGACGTACGGCGAACTCCCACGCAGGTCGAACTCCGAGCAGGCGTCGGTCCAGGCCGTGGGAGGTTTCTGGAAGGCCGTGGTGTCGACGCCGACACCGAGCGCGTACGACAGGTGACCGCCGAGCCAGCCACCGAGTCCGATCGCACCCATGCCGGCAAGTGCCAGGGCCTTGCCGCCACCACTGCCCCCGCCGGAGCCACGCCGGACCCAGGAGGCGGCCATCAGTCCCAGCCCGACCGCGTTGGACAGGGCATGTGCCACTCCGACCCTGCGTTCGTCGCCCTGCGTGTCGCCCCAGTCGGACAACCCCGCCGCCACCGTGGGGACCGAGGATGCCAGGCCGAGCCCGATCAACCGGCGGCTTGCGGCGGCATCGCCCCCGGTCAGGTCCAGGAACACCGCACCGGTGAACGTGCCGATCGGCACGGCGACCAGGGCCGGATGGACCGGGTGCCCGGCGTCGGTCCCGGAGAGGAGGTCCTTGACCGGTCCTCGCGGGATCAGATCGGTCAGCTTGCTCCCGGCCTGGGCCGCCGGGTCCAGGAACGTTGCCCCGCCGATAGCCTCCGCGACTCGCTCCACGAGGGCGGACAGTGTTTTGGTCGTTTTGGTCATGCCCTGTTCTACCGCCTCGCCCGCAAAGGGATCACCCCGCCCCGTCAGGTCGACGGGACCCGCAGAGCCCACATCGCCACCGCAGCGGCCGCGCCCACGTTTAGCGAGTCGACGCCGCCGGCCATCGGGATGCGCACGACCACGTCCGCGGCATCGACCGCCTTCCGGGACAGGCCGTCTCCCTCCGCTCCGAGGACGAGCGCCAGCCGTTCGGGTGGGTCCGCGGCCAGCGCGTCGAGCGTCACGGCGCCCTCGTCCAGGGCGAGCGCCGCGACCACGAAGGCCTGCTCCCGCAGCGCCTGCAGTCCCTGCGGCCACGGCTCGACCCTGGTCCACGGCACCTGCAAGACGGTGCCCATCGAGACCCGGACGCTGCGGCGGTACAGCGGGTCCGCGCAGCGCGGTGTCACCAGTACGGCGTCGACGCCGAGAGCCGCGGCAGACCGGAATACGGCTCCCACGTTCGTGTGGTCGACCACGTCCTCGAGGACGACTACGCGGCGCGCGGCGCGCGTCACGTCGGCGACCGAGGGCAGCGCGGGCCGCTGCATCGACGCGAGTGCGCCGCGGTGCAGGTGGAAGCCGGTCATCGCCTCGATGACCTCCGGCTCGGCGACGTAGACCGGGACATCAGAGCGGCCGGCACCGGCCACGATGTCGGCCAGGTCCTCCAGCCATCGCGGCGCCAGCAGGTACGAGCGCGGCGCGTGCCCCGCAGCGAGAGCGCGGCGGATCACCTTCGCGCTCTCGGCGAGATAGAGCCCGCGCTCCGGTTCGAGCCGGCGGCGCAGCGCCACGTCGGTCAACGAGAGGTAGTCCTCGACCCGGGGATCGCCGGGGTCGTCGATGCGGACGATGCCCGTCCCGCCGTTGCCGACGATGCCGCCGCCGGTCCCGCCGGTCCGGCCGGTGACGCTGGTCACGAGAACACGAACTTGCCGATCGCCACCAGCCCGATCACGGTGATCAGCGCGCGCAGCACCGTGGGCGACAGGCGCCTTCCCACCCGGGCGCCGACATACCCGCCGATGAGGGCGCCGACGGCCAAGAGTCCCGCGACTCCCCAGTGGACCTGCTCGCGCGCGACGGCGACGAAGAGCAGTGCGGCGACGAGGTTGACGACGCTGCCGAGGACGTTCTTCAGTGCGTTGACCCGCTGCAACGGCTCCGTGGACAGCGCACCCAACAGCCCGACCAGCAGCACCCCCTGGGCGGCACCGAAGTACCCGCCGTAGATGCCCGAGCCGAACACACCGGTCACCATCAGCGCGCGGCGCCCCCGTCCTCCCGCTTCGGTACGCCGTGCAGCCGCCCGCCGCTGTAGCGCGGGCCCGGCCAACACCAGGATCAGCGCCAGCGCGATGAGGACAGGGACGATCGCCGCGAACGCCGCGGCGGGCAGTATTAGCAGGAGCAGGCCTCCCGCGAGCGCGCCGAGCAGCGATGCCGGTGCGAGCCGGCGGACCGCGGCGCCCTGACCGGACAGTTCGCGACGGTAGCCGTGGATGCCCGTGACGCCGCCGGCGGCCAGGCCGACCGTATTCGAGACGTTGGCGGCCAGGGGAGGGACGCCGAAGAAGAGCAGCGTGGGGAAGGTGATCAGCGTGCCGGAGCCTACGACGGCGTTGATGGTGCCCGCTCCCACGCCAGCGAGCAGGATCGCGATCGCCTCGAGCGCAGACACCAGGTCACCCTAACCAGGGGTGGCCGGGTGTCCGTGGTGCGTCCGCTCAGCCGTCCCGGCCGGCCCCGATCTGGACTCCTGGCGCCGGCGGCGTGTCGTCTCGAACCGCTGGAGCACCGTTGGGCTGCCCGGCCGCCGTGGCACCGCTCGCGGCGGGCGGGGCGTCATCGACCGGACCGCTGGCGCCCTCGGCGGCACTGATGGTTTCGGCTTGGTCAACCGGGGCGGCCGGGTCCGGGTGACCGGGGGTGACGTGCATCGTCCGGCCGATCGGGGCGGCATGCCCCTCCGCTTCGGCTGCGGCTGAGGCGGCCTGGACTCGGGCCGCGGCCAGCGCCTGCATCGGGTCCTCGAGCTTGGTGTCATCGAACGCCATGGGGAACTTCTCCCCCGTGTCCACCCACGCGTCGGCGCCGTCCGCTGCGTGGCCGCCGCCGTTGCCGTTGCCCAGCGCTCCGCCGATGCCCTTGAGTGCCTCGGTCAGCTCGCTCGGGATGATCCACAGCTTGTTGGCGTCGCCGCGGGCCAGTTGCGGGAGGACCTGGAGGTACTGGTAGGCGAGCAGCATCTGGTCCGGCTTGCCGCGGTGGATGGCGTCGAACACCTGGGAGATCGCGCGCGACTGGCCTTGCGCCTCGAGGATCCGTGCCTGGGCCGAGCCCTCGGCCCGCAGGATCTGGCTCTGTTTCTCGCCCTCGGCGGTGAGGATGGACGCCTGCTTGATGCCCTCGGCAGTCAGGATCGTCGCGCGACGGTCACGCTCGGCGCGCATCTGCTTCTCCATCGAGTCCTGCACCGAGTGGGGCGGGTCGATTGCCTTGAGCTCGACCCGGCTCACCCGGATCCCCCAGCGGCCGGTTGCCTCGTCGAGGACGCCGCGCAGCTGCGCGTTGATCTGGTCACGGCTGGTCAGGGTCTGCTCGAGGTCCAGCGACCCGATCACGTTGCGCAAGGTGGTCACAGTGAGCTGCTCGATGCCCTGGATGAAGTTGGCGATCTCGTAGACCGCCGACTTGGAATCGTTGACGGCGTAGTAGATCACCGTGTCGATGCTGACGACGAGGTTGTCCGAGGTGATCACCGGCTGAGGCGGGAACGAGACCACCTGCTCGCGCAGGTCGATGTTCGCCCGGACCTTGTCCACGAACGGCACCAGGAAGTGGATGCCGCCTTCCAGGGTCCGCGAGTAGCGGCCGAGGCGCTCGATGATCAGTGACGTCTGCTGCGGCACGATCCGGATCGTCCGCATGATGACGATGACGGCGAAGACGACCAGCAGGACCAGGACGACGAGCGTTGTGCTTGCTCCTTGCACCGATTACTCCATTTCCCGGCCGGTTGCCGCGACGACGACGGCAGTGGCCCCTTGGATGGATACGACCCGGACCTCTTGACCCGGGAGACAGTCGGCGGTGCCCGGAAGGGTATGCGCCGACCAGGTCTCACCGCCCAGCTTGATCCGGCCGTCGAGGCTCGTCACGGTGGAGATGGCCAGGGCCGAGCGACCGATGTGCGCCCCCACCCCTACCACGTGCAGTCCCTCGGGCACCGTGAACCGTCGCTTGATGATCGGGCGCACCACCAACAGGAGCAGACCCGCGACCGCGACCGCGGTGACCACCTGGACCGGTAGCCCGGCGCCGACCCCGGCGGCGAGACCGCCCGCGAGACACCCGCCGGCGAGCATGAGGAAGACGAAATCGACGCTCACGGCTTCGATCGCTCCCAGGGCGAGCGCCACACCCACCCACGCCAACCAGGCGTGGCCGTCGAACCAGGTCATCCGGTCAGCTCCCAACGGCGCGATGGACCGCGCCCACTAGTAGGACGCAGAAGAGGGGGTAGGGGTTCCGGCGGCGGACGTTGCCGGAAGCGGAAGCGCCGGAAGCGACCCGGCCGCCCGGGCGGTCCAGCGGCCGTCCTGTCGCTCCAGCAGCAGCGGCATGCCGAACGTCGCCGACAGATTCTCGGCGGTGAGCGTCAGCTCGAGCGGACCCGCCGCCACGACGCGCCCGTCGCGCAGCAGGAGCACATCGGTGAAGGACGCCGGGATCTCTTCGACGTGGTGGGTGACCAACACCAGCGCCGGCGCATCGACGTCGGCCGCCAGGTCACCGAGCCGGGAGACGAGGTCCTCGCGCCCACCCAGATCCAGTCCCGCGGCGGGCTCGTCCAGCAGCATCAGCTCGGGGTCGCTCATCAGCGCCCGAGCGATCTGCACCCGCTTGCGCTCGCCTTCACTGAGCGTCCCGTAGCGGCGCCCGGCGAGCTGGTCCGCGCCGAGGGCCTTGAGCAGATCGAGCGCGCGGCCGTGGTCCAGCGCGTCGTACCGCTCGCGCCAGCGCCCCACGATGCCGTATGCCGCCGTGACGACCACGTCGCGCACCAGCTCGTCAGCGGGCAGCCGCTCGGCCACGGCGGTACTGGCGATCCCGATCCTCGGGCGCAACTCGAACACGTCGACGGCACCGAGCACCTCGCCCAGGACGCCGACGACCCCGCGGGTGGGATGCATCCGGGCGGCGGCGATCTGCAGCAGGGTGGTCTTGCCGGCGCCGTTCGGCCCCAGCACCACCCAGCGCTGGCCCTCCTCGACCTCCCAGGTCACGTCGTCCAGCAGCGTGTCGCTCCCGCGGACGACGGTGACACCGGCGAAGGCGAGCACGTCACTCATGCCCCGGACCCTATTCCAGCCGCCCGTCAGAGCCGGTCAGGGCCGGTCAGAGCCGGTCAGGGCCGGTCAGGGCCGGTCAGGGCCGGGGCCGGAGGCCGGGGCCGGAGGCCGGGACGCCGACCTACGATGTCCCCGTGCTCCGACTGCCGGTGTCCGCGCGGCTCGCGCTCTGGGCCACCGTCGCGTACGCCGGTCAGCTCAGCCTCCCGGCGGCGGTCGCCCACGCCACGGGCGACGCCGACCACGTGAGCGGGATCCTCGGCCCGCTGGAGGTGTGGCGCGACCTCGGCGAGCGCGTCGTCCTCGTGTCCCTGCCGAGGCCGGGCGACGCGACCACCGTGCCCCGCGGTAACCCCGACCTCGTCGGGGCGGCGACCGACGCCCGCGAGTGCGCCTTCGTCCCGGGTATCGGTGCCGCCCTGGTGCCGAGCGCCGCGGGCTTCGGGCCTGCGAACGACCGCGGCACTTCACTGACCTGGACGGCATACGACTGCGACCCCTGGCCGCGGCACCGCGTCGAGGAGCTGTCGGTGAACGAGACCGAGCTGCGGCTGCGCGAGGAGCTGGCCGAGCGCACCCGGGAGCTGGACGCCATCGACGGGACGGCTTATCCCTCCGGTGGCCGGCAGCTGGCCGACCTGCACCTGCGCGGGGAGACATTGGGGCTGCCGGACGGCGTACCGGCCCGGGCTCAGCGCACGATCGCCCTCGCGGCGCAGGTATGTGCAATCACCGCGCTGGGCCGCAGCCCTGTCGGTCACACGGTCGACAGCCACTCGACGCAGCAGCGGACTGTCGTACTCACGGCGCTCCAGGCTGCCGCCGAGCGGGCCCTGGAGGCCGCTGTCAACGTCAGCGTCCTGAGCCTCGCCGGCTCGCGTTGACCAGAACGCTCGATCAGCTGAGCACGCTGCTGTAGACCGCCAGCGTCTGGTCGCCGATCGAGTCCCACGAGAAGCTCTTCACCGCGCGGCGCCGGCCCGCCCGGCCGAACCGCCTCGCCCGCGCTGCGTCACTGACCGCGTCGTTGAGCGCGCGAGCCAGGTCCGCGACGAACACGTCCGGGTCGACGGGGGTGCCGCTGCCGTCCTGCACCTGGTCGATGGGCACCAGCCAGCCGGTCTCGCCGTCCACGACGACCTCGGGTATGCCGCCCGTCGCCGTCGCGACGACGGCCAGCTCGCACGCCATCGCCTCGAGGTTCACGATGCCGAGCGGCTCGTAGACCGAGGGGCAGGCGAACACCGTGGCGGCGCTGAGCAGGGCGATGACCTGGTTCCGGGGCAGCATCTCCGCGATCCACACCACGCCTTCACGCCCGCTGCGCAGCTCGCCCATCAGCGCCTCGACCTCGGCCATGATCTCCGGCGTGTCCGGGGCGCCTGCGCAGAGCACCAGCTGCACCTCGGGCGGCAGCTCCGCGCACGCACGCAGCAGGTACGGCAGCCCCTTCTGCCGGGTGATCCGGCCCACGAAGATCACCGTCGGCTTGTCCGGGTCGATGCCGTGACCGCGCACCACTTCGAGGTCGGCCCGGCTCGAACTGCGTTGCCACTGCCGGGAATCGATGCCGTTGTGGACGACATGCACCTTCGCCGGGTCGATAGTGGGATAGCTGGTGAGGATGTCCGCGCGCATACCGGCACTGACGGCGATGACGCCGGCGGCGGCCTCGTAGGCGGTCCGCTCGATCCACGAGGAGACGCGGTAGCCCCCACCGAGCTGCTCGGCCTTCCATGGTCGCAGCGGCTCCAGGCTGTGTGCGGAGACGACATGCGGCGCACCGGCGAGCAGCGAGCCGAGGTGGCCGGCGAAGTTCGCGTACCAGGTGTGGGAGTGGAGCAGGTCCGCGCCGACGCAGTCGTCCACCATCGCCACGTCGACCCCGACGGTCTGCACAGCGGCGTTGGCGTCGGCGAGCTCGGGCAGGTCGGCGTACCCGGTCGTGCCATGTTCGTCGCGCGGGCCGCCGAAACACCGCACCCGTACGTCGATGTCGCCTCTGGCGCGCAGGGCGGAGACCAGCTCTGCCACGTGCACACCGGCCCCGCCGTAGATCTGGGGCGGGTACTCCTTGCTCAGGATGTCGACTCTCACGGAACGCACGCTAGCGCTGGGGACAGGTCGCCGCGATACCACTTGGCCCCTAGGCTCGGCGCATGGCGCAGCGGACCGGGCAACCGAAAGTTCTGGCAATCGTCCTGGCGGGAGGTGAGGGGAAGCGGTTGATGCCGCTCACCGCGGATCGGGCCAAGCCGGCGGTGCCGTTCGGGGGGATCTACCGGCTGATCGACTTTGCGCTCTCCAATATCGTCAACAGCGGCTACCTCAAGGTCGTGGTGCTGACGCAGTACAAGTCGCACAGCCTCGACCGGCACATCAGCTCCACCTGGCGGATGTCCAACCTGCTCGGCAACTACGTCACCCCCGTGCCGGCCCAGCAGCGGGTCGGCAAGAACTGGTTCCTCGGCAGCGCCGACGCCATCTTCCAGAGCCAGAACCTGCTCGAGGACGAGCGGCCGGACATCGTCGTGGTGGTCGGTGCCGACCACGTCTACCGGATGGACTTCAGCCACATGGTTCAACAGCACATCGACACCGGGGCCGGTGTCACCGTGGCCGCGATCCGTCAGCCGATCTCGCTCGCCGATCAGTTCGGCGTCATCCAGGTGAACCCGTCCAACCCGCAGCGGATCGAGGCCTTCCTGGAGAAGCCGACCGACCCGCGTGGCCTGCCGGACTCGCCGCAGGAGATCCTGGCCTCCATGGGCAACTACGTCTTCGACTGCGACGTGCTGATGGACGCCGTCACCCGGGATGCGGCTAACGAGGACAGCAAGCACGACATGGGCGGCGACATCGTCCCTGCTTTCGTCGACCAGGGCGCGGCGTACGTATACGACTTCCAGGACAACCCGATGCCGGGATCCGCCGAGCGCGATCACGGCTACTGGCGCGATGTCGGCACCATGGACTCCTACTTCGACGCCCACATGGAACTGGTGTCGATCCACCCCGTCTTCAACCTCTACAACTACGAGTGGCCGATCTACACCAACTACGGCCCGATGCCGCCGGCGAAGTTCGTGCACGGCTCGAAGAACCGCGTGGGCGAGGCGATCGACTCGGCGGTCTCGCCGGGCGTCGTGGTCAGCGGTGCCCGGGTCGAGCGGTCCGTCCTCTCGCCGCGGGTCAAGGTGCACAGCTACTCCAGCGTGCGCGAGTGCGTGCTGCTGGACGACGTCGAGGTCGGCCGGCACGTGCAGCTGAACCGGGTCATCCTGGACAAGAACGTCGTCGTCCCCGAGGGCACGAGCATCGGCGTCGACCACGAGCATGACCGCGCCCGCGGCTTCTCTGTCACCGAGTCCGGCGTCGTCGTCGTCGGCAAGGGACAGGCGGTGACCGCATGACTGGCACTGGCACGGACCGCCCGGCTCGGGTGGGCGTGCAACTGCAACCGCAACACGCGGAGTACGCCGAGATCCGCCGAGCCTGCGCCGCCGCCGAGGAGATCGGCGCCGACGTCCTGTTCAACTGGGACCACTTCTACCCGCTCTACGGCGACCCGGACGGGTTGCACTTCGAGTGCTGGACCATGCTCGGCGCGTGGGCCGAAGCCACCGAACGCGTCGAGATCGGCGCCCTGGTGACGTGCAACTCCTACCGCAATCCGCAGTTACTGGCCGACATGGCGCGGACCGTCGACCACGTGAGCGGCGGCCGGCTCATCCTGGGCATCGGCTCGGGCTGGTTCGAACGCGACTACGACGAGTACGGCTACGACTTCGGGACCGCCGGCGGTCGGCTGGACGCGCTCGACCGCGACCTGCCGCTGGTCAAGGAGCGGCTGGGCCGGCTCAACCCTGCTCCGATGCGGGACATCCCGGTGCTCGTCGGCGGTGGCGGCGAGAAGAAGACGTTGCGGATCGTCGCGCAGCACGCGGACATCTGGCACGGCTTCGGCGATCCGGAGACGATCGCGCACAAGCACGAGGTCCTCGACGACTGGTGCTCACGGGTCGGCCGGGACCCGGCCGACATCGAGCGTTCGGCCGGCGTCTCGCCCCGCCCCGGCCGGCTGCCCGAGGATGTCGGCGACTACGCCGCCGGTGCTCAGGAGCTGTACGACGTGGGCACGCGGCTGTTCACCTACGGCGTAGGGGGTCCCGACTACGACCTCGGTCCGCTGCGCGAGCTGGTCGCCTGGCGCGAGCAGGTCAACGCCGCCGCCTGACCCGGCGATAGCCTCGGGACATGCCCGAGGCCACGCTGCTGGTCACCGTCTCCGGCGACGACCGGCCCGGCGTGAGCAGTGCACTCTTCAACGCCATCGCGGATGTCGGGGCCGAGGTGCTGGACCTCGAGCAGGTCGTCGTTCGTGGCCACCTGACCCTGGCCCTGCTCCTGGCGCCGGGGCCGCACGACATGCGGCTGCGATCGGTCGTCGAGGTCGTGGCGGCCAGCCTAGGACTGAATGTCTCGATGCGCTCGGGCAGCGGCGACAACGTCTCCCGCCGCGGCGGCCGCGCCGCGGTGGTGGTGATCGGCATGCCGCTGACCGCCGGCGCGGTCGCCGCGATCACCGCCCGGATCGCCGCCGAGGGCGCCAACATCGACCGGATCCGCCGGCTCGCCCGCTACCCGGTGACCACGATCGAGCTCGACGTCTCCGGGGCAGACGTGGCCGCCCTGCGCCGGTCGCTGGCGATCGAGGCCGCGGCACGCGGGGTGGACATCGCCGTGTCTCCGGCCGGCCTGGCCCGGCGTGGGCGTCGGTTGGTGGTGATGGACGTCGACTCCACCCTCATCCAGGACGAGGTCATCGAGCTCCTGGCCGCGCACGCCGGCCAGGAGGCCGAGGTGGCGGCGGTGACCGCGGCGGCGATGCGGGGGGAGCTGGACTTCGAGCAGAGCCTGCGGGCGCGCGTGCGCACCCTTGCCGGGCTGCCCGAAAGCGTCCTGCAGGAGGTGCGCGACGCGATCCGGCTCACCCCCGGGGCCCGCACCTTCGTCCGTACGCTGAAGCGGCTCGGTTTCACCGTGGCCGTGGTGTCGGGGGGCTTCCTGGAGATCATCGGGGATCTGGCCCGGGAGCTCGGCATCGACCACGCGCATGCCAACCGGCTCGAGATCCGCGACGGCGTGCTGACCGGCCGGCTGCTGGGAGATGTCGTCGACCGCGCCGGCAAGGCTGCGGCGCTGCGCCGGTTCGCCGCCGCGGAGGGACTGCCCCTGTCGCGGACCGTGGCGATCGGCGACGGCGCCAACGACCTCGACATGCTCGCCGCAGCCGGGCTGGGCGTGGCGTTCAACGCCAAGCCGGTCGTGCGCGAGCAGGCGGACACCAGCGTGAGCGTCCCCTACCTGGACGCGGTGTTGTACCTGCTCGGCATCTCCCGCGAGGAGGTGGAGGACGCGGACGAGATGGACGGCACGCCGACTCCCGCTCCCGACGTGGTCCCACCGCGGGCGGCGGGCTGAGCAGCTCCCGTGGGGATCGGGCGGCGGCCTCCCGCCTTGCGGCGCCGATTCACCCGGAGGTATCCAGGCGTCCGCGATCGATCCGCCAGCGGCGGGTGATCCCGATACGGTCGGCGAACTCCTCGTCGTGGCTGACAACCAGCAGAGCCCCCCGGTATTGCGTCAAGGCCCGCTCCACGACATCCAGCGCGTCGAAGTCCAGGTGGTTGGTGGGTTCGTCCAGGACGAGCAGCCGGCTCGGGGTGTTGACCATCACGGCAAACAGCAGCCGGCGCAGCTGGCCCACGGAGAGGCCTCCGATCCGCCGGAGCAGCTCGAGGTCATCGAACAGGAAGCCACGCAAGACCTCCTCGGCGTCCGGTTCGTACATCGGCACCTGTGATCGGAAGTACTCCAGCGTGGTCGCCGCGGCCGGCAGGTGCTGGTGCGTCTGGGGCAGGACTACCGCGGCGCGCAGGTGCGGCTCCAAGGCCCGCAGCAGGCTCGTCTTGCCGGCGCCGTTGCGACCGCTGAGCAGGATGCGGTCCGCCGGTCCGATCCGCACCGTGGTGCCTCGGAACAGGACCCGGCCGCCCGCCTGCACCTCGATCGAAGGCAGCGGCGCCATGGCGTCCGGATCCGCCGGCATGGCCTCCCGCTCGGTGAATGCCAGCACCAGCCGCGGCCGGGTCTCCGGCCGGCTGACCCAGGACGCGGCTTGCATCTGCCGGTCCAGGCGGCGCTCCCGCGAGAGGGCCTTGCGGGCGACCTTCTTGGCGTACCGCCGGGCCCCGGGGTTGCGCGGGTTGGCCAGCTCGACCTCCCGCGCCTGCTCCCTGGTGCGCTGGATGTCCAGCGCGAGCCTCTGGCGGTACCTCTCCTGAGTCTCGAAGTCGAGCAGGAGCCGCTGCCAGCGCGCTTCGCGCTCGATCCGGTATGCGGTGTAGCCGCACCCCGGGTAGTTCTGGAGCGTCGTGCTGATGCCGTCGAGTTCCACGATCCGGTGCACGGTGCGGTCGAGGAAGCGGCGGTCGTGGGAGACGGCCAGGACCGCACCGGTGAACCTGCCGAGGTAGCTCTCCAGCCACTGCCGGCCCTCGGTGTCGAGGTGGTTCGTCGGCTCGTCCAGCAGCAGCGTCGTGTTGCCCGAACCGGCGTCGTCGAGCAGCAGCCGGGCCAGCATCACCCGCGCCTGTTCCCCTCCGCTGAGCGAGCCCATCGGCCGGTCCGAGGCGATACCACCCTCCACGGCGACGCCGAGCCGCGAGCGGACCTCCTCCTGCCGGGCCTGCGCGGCCCAGCCGCCTGCGGCATCGAAGACGTCGACGGCGAGGGCGTATGCACGGGCCAGGTGCCGCTGATCCCCTACGGCGTCTTGCATCTGCCGCTCGATCTCGCGCACCCGTGCCTGGGCAGCGGTAAGCGTGGGGGCGCCGGACCGAACGAAATGACCGACCGGCAGGCAGGGGTCGGGGCTCTCCTGCTGGTGCCAGGCCACGCGCAGCCCCGGCGACCGCGTCACCGTGCCGGAGCTGGGTGCCAGCTCTGCCGCCAGGATGCGCAGCAACGTGGACTTGCCCGTGCCGTTAGGCCCGACCAGCCCGACTCGGTCCCCGGGGGACAGCGTCAGCCCGACACCCTCGAACAGCGGCTCGCGGCCGACGTACATGCTCAGTTCTGTGGCGCGCAACACGGGGGCACGTCCTCACCCGGTCGTAGGAACGACGGACTCGTAGGCGCCGACCGGTCGGCCGCGGGGGGTCAGCGGCGGCTAGCGCCAGCGGCAGCGGAAGCGCCAAACGGCAGGTCAGCGCGAGGAGGTGGTCACACGCCGCCGAGCGTACGGCTGGCGCCGCGAGTCGGGCGAGCGGTTTTCGTCCTCGGCGCAGTTACTGGCCCATCGCATGGAAGCCGCCGTCGGCGTGCACGATCTCGCCGGTCGTCGCGGGGAACCAGTCCGAGAGCAGGGCGACGCACGCCCGGGCTGCCGGTTCGGGATCGTTGACGTCCCATCCCATGGGGGCCCGGTCGCCCCAGGACTGCTCGAACGCCTCGAAGCCGGGGATCGACTTGCCGGCCGGTGTCCGCAGCGGCCCGGCCGACACCAGGTTGCACCGGATGCCCCGCGGGCCCAGATCGCGGGCGAGGTAACGGCTGGTGGCCTCGAACGCGGCCTTGGTGACGCCCATCCAGTCGTAGACCGGCCACGCGTAGCGGGCGTCGAAGGTGAGCCCGACGATGCTGTCACCCTCGGACAGCAGCGGCAGGGCAGCCACGGCGAGAGCCTTCAGCGAGTACGCAGACGCCTGCATCGCCGTCGCGACGTCGTCCCACGACCCCTCCAGGAAGTTGAAGGCGCCCTGCGGCGCGAACCCGATGGAGTGCAACACCCCGTCCAGGCCGTCGGCGTGCTCACGGACCCGCTCGGCAAGGGTGTCCAGGTGCCCCTGGTCGGTGACGTCCAGCTCCAGCACCGGAGCCGGCCGGGGAAGCCGGCGGGCGATCGTCTGGGTGATCTTCATCGCGCGGCCGAACGAGGTGAGAATCAGCTCGGCGCCCTCCTGCTGGGCCAGCCGGGCGACGTGGAACGCGATCGAGGTGTCCATCAGGACGCCGGTCACCAGGATCGTCTTGCCGTGGAGCAGGGCCATGTGCTTCCTTTCGTGGCGGAACGCGCGCCGGGCGGGCCAGGTGCGCTGAGCTGGATTCAGTTGAGCCGGCTGCCGGCGCGGGCGGTCAGTGCCCCATACCGAGGCCGCCGTCGACCGGGATGACCGCACCGGTGATGTACGCCGCGTCGTCGGAGGCCACGAACCGCACCACCCGCGCGACTTCCTGAGCCGTGGCGAAGCGCCCCGCGGGGATACCCGCGAGGTAGGTCTTGGTGAGTTCTTCCGAGAGGGCACCGGTCATGTCGGTCTGCACGAACCCCGGTGCGACGACGTTGGCCGTGATCCCGCGGCCGCCGAGCTCGCGGGAGATCGATCGGGCCATGCCGACCAGGCCGGCCTTGCTGGCCGCGTAGTTGACCTGCCCCGGAGCGCCGTACAGGCCGACGACGCTGGAGATGAACACGATCCGGCCGCGGCGAAGCCGGATCATTGCCTTGCTCGCGCGACGGGCGCACCGGAAGGCGCCGGCCAGGTTCGTGTCGACGACGGAGTCGAAGTCGTCGTCGCTCATCCGCATCAGCAGGGTGTCGCGGGTGATCCCGGCGTTGGCGACGAGCACCTCGACCGGGCCGCCCAGGGCCTGCTCGGCCTCGGCGAACGCCGCGTCGACCGAGGCGGTGTCGGTCACCTCGCAGCGCACGGCCGTGAGTCCCTGCGGCGGCTCACCCGAGCGGTAGGTCACCACGACCTTGTCACCGGCCTCGTCGAATGCCTGGGCGATCGCCAGACCGATTCCACGGTTGCCGCCCGTGACCAGGACGCCGCGTGGGTCAGGCATAAGTCGTCTCCTGCGTTTCGGGCGTGACGACGCTCGGGGCGCCAGGGTAAGGGCTTCGCTAGGACGCTAGCCGACTACCGGCTCGGGCGCTGTCCGACCCAGCGCCTATCGTTGAGGGGTGAGCAGACGTGCACAGACCAGGGACGAGACCGTGTACTCGGTGACGAGCGCGCCGCCGTCATTGCAGTCCGACAAGAGCGAGCGGATGCGCCGCTACCTGTTCTCGATGTCCGTCCGGACCCTGTGCTTCGTCCTGGCCATCTTCCTGACCGGCCCCGCCCGGTGGGTGTGCATCGTGCTCGCCTGCATCCTCCCCTATGTCGCGGTCGTCATGGCCAACGCAGTCCGCGGCCGGCAGGGTGACTCGCCCTCGTCCGTACCTCCTGTGTCCTCGGTGCCTTCGGTGCTCTCCGGGCCTGGTGTGGCTGCCCCGCCGGTTTATCTCTCGGCCCCTCGTGCGTTGCCCGCCCCGGATGAGCCTTACGCCCGCTGACCCGGCCCCGCACGACGGTCGACCCCCATCCGGTATGCCGCCCGACCGCCTCGTGTGCTCGGCCAAGGGGTGCGGGCGCCCGGCCGATTTCGCCGTCCGGTGGAACAACCCGCGCCTGCACGCGCCCGACCGCCGGAAGGTGTGGCTGGCCTGCGAGGAGCACCGCAGTTCGCTGGCCGAGCACCTGGCCGCGCGCGGGTTCCTCCGTGATGTGGTCCCGACTGCGGAGCTGCTCGACACCGACGGCTGAGCCACCTGTCAGAACCTCACCGGTGCATGTCCCGCCGATACTGCCGGGTCAGCCGCCGATCGAGGACATCGGTCGGTCCGGCTGCACGAAGTCGGGCTCGCCGATCCCGTGACCGCGGGCCTTGCGCCACATCTCGCCCTGGATCAACGCGGCGATCTCGTCGTCGTCGGCGCCCGACCGCAGCGCCGCCCGCAGGTCGGTCTCGCGGCCGGAGAACAGGCAGTTGCGCACCTGCCCGTCGGCGGTGAGGCGGGCCCGGTCGCAGGCCGCACAGAACGGGTCCGTGACGCTGGCGATGATTCCGACGGTCTGGGGGCCACCTTCGACGAGGAACAACTCGGCGGGGGCGCTCCCCCGCGAGCCGCTCGGCATGGGCGTGAGCAAGAACCTGCGGCTCAGCCGCTCCCGGATCTCCGGCGCCGTCACCATCTGGCTGCGGTCCCATTCGTGCTGCGCGTCCAGCGGCATCTGCTCGATGAAGCGCAGGTCGTAACCGCGGTCGAGGCACCACTGCAACAGTTCCTCGACCGACTCGGCGTTGACGCCGCGCATCGCGACGGCGTTGACCTTGACCGGTGCCAGCCCCGCGGACGCTGCCGCCTTGAGCCCGCGCTCCACGTCGGCAAAGCGGTCGCGGAGCGTCAGCGTCCGGAACTGGTCGGCGTCGACGGTGTCCAGGCTGACGTTGACCCGGTCCAGGCCCGCAGCGGCCAGCGGACCGGCCAGACGGTCCAGAGCGATGCCATTGGTCGTCATCGCGATGCGGGGACGCGGCGACAGCGCGGCAATACCGGCAACCAGCGAAACCAAGGAGCGCCGCAGGGTGGGTTCGCCTCCGGTCAACCGGACCTGCCGCACCCCCAGCCCCACAAACACGCCGATGACGCGCAGCAGTTCCGCGTCGTCGAGCATCTCGGGCTTGGCCATCCACGGCAGGCCCTCGGCCGGCATGCAGTAGGTGCAGCGCAGGTTGCACCGGTCGGTGACCGACACGCGCAGATCGGCAGCCACCCGGCCGAACGTGTCGCGCAGCTCCAGCGGTCGCACGCGCGGCAGGGGTAGGGCGGTCATGTCCACCAGGGTATGCCGGTACCGTCGAAGCGTGTTCACGGTGCTCTTCACGCGCCGGTGGCTCGCCGCCCTCGCGGCGGCCATCGTGTTCGCGGTCGCCTGCTTCTACCTGGGGCGATGGCAGTGGCACCGCCACGAGGTCAAGCACGCCCGAGCGGACCGGATCACCGCGCACTACGGCGCCCCTGCGATCCCGGTGCAGGCCGTCCTGCCGGGGGTCGGCTCCCCGATGACGCTCGCCCGGGAATGGACGCGGGTGCAGCTCACTGGCAGGTACGACGCCGCCCACCAGATCCTGGTCCGCAACCGCCCCCACAGCTCGGTCTACGGATACGAGGTCCTGGTGCCGCTGGAGATCGAGCCAAGCTCCGCTTCTTCCGCCGCCCCTGGATCCGCCGCCTCCGGATCCGCTGCGCTGTTGGTCGACCGCGGCTGGGTGCCGAACGGCGCGACCGCCGTGCAGGCGCCTGAGGTCCCGCCCGCGCCGCAGGGCACGGTGACCGTCACGGCCTGGCTGCGGCTCGGCGAACCGGACGTGCACCGTTCACCGCGTGCGGGGCAGCTTTCCTCCATCGATATCGGCCAGGCCGCGCAGTACGCCGGCCGGCGGCTGTACGCGCCATACGCGATCCTCGACACCGAGCGCACCGCGGACGGCGCCGTCCCTGCCCGGCCGACGCCCCTGGAGCCGCCCGACACCGACGAGGGCCCGCACCTCGCCTACGCGCTGCAGTGGTGGCTCGGCTCGCTGACCGGGTTCGCCCTGGTGTTCATGGGGGTCCGCCGTGAGGCGCTCGACGTGGCGGCTGTCCGTGCACCGCGCTACCCCGGACCCGGCTCGCCTGCCAGGCCCGGCCTCGAACCCGACGGTATGCCGGTGCTGGTCGCCAGCCGCCCGCGGCGGCACCGCATCTGGGACGACGAGGACGAGTAACCCGGTTCGGGGGACAGCCGACCCAGCGGGGTGCGGCACGATGACGTGATGGACCTCCGACTCGCCGGCCGCGTGTACATCGTCAGCGGCGCGTCGAGTGGGCTCGGCCTGGCCAGCGCCCGAGAGCTGGCGGGCGACGGCGCGCGGCTCGTGCTCTGCGCACGCGACGAGGAGCGGCTCGGGGCAGCATCCGGGGAGGTCGGCCAGCCCGATGACGTCCTGCCGATCGCCGGGGACCTCGCGTCCCCCTCGACCGCCGACAGCCTCGTCGCCGCTGCCCTGGCCCGCTTCGCCCGCCTCGACGGCGCCGTGATCAGTGTCGGCGGGCCGCCCGCCGGCTCGGCGAGCGCCGTCGCGGACGAGGTCTGGCGATCTTCGTTCGACTCGGTGTTCCTCGGACCGCTCCGCCTGGCCCGCACCGTACTTGACGCCGGCGAGGGCGAGGGCGCCGGCGAGGGCCGCAGCATCACGTTCGTACTCTCCTCGACGGTGCGCAGCCCCATCGCGCGACTGGGGATCTCCAACGGCCTGCGCCCGGGCCTGGCGATGGTGGCCAAGGCGCTCGCCGACGAGTACGGTCCGGCCGGCGCGCGGGTCAACGTGCTCCTGCCCGGCCGGATCGACACCGACCGGGTCCGCTCCCTGGACGAGGCGACTGGTCGGGCCGGTGCGGCGCGGCGGGAGTTCGAGGCTACGGTCCCCCTGCGCCGATACGGCCGGCCGGAGGAGTTCGGCAGGGCCGCCGCCTTCCTGGCGTCTCCCGCCGTCTCGTACATCACCGGTGCCGCCCTCACGGTCGACGGCGGCCTGACCCGCGTGATCTGAGGGATCTGCCCGCGCTGTCGGCGCATCGTGGTTTGCTTACCGCCGCCGGTCACACAGGCTGCCGGCGCCCGAGCGACTGGGTGCAGTGTGCCCGACGAGAGGATCACGTATGCCGCGCAGGACACCGGCTTCGACGCGAGTGCTCACTTCCTTGACGCTCACCGCAGTAGCAGTCGGTGCGGTGGCAGTCGCTGCCGTAGCGATCAGTCCGGCTGCGGCGGGAGCCAGCCCGGGCGATCCCACCACGCCGCTTGCCGCCGCGCCGAGCTGGATCGCCACGACCCACTCAGGCGGCGCGGTCGAGCCGACCACCCCGCTGAGCCTCACCGTGGCGCTGTCCCTGCGTGACACCGCGGGCGCGGAGGCGTTCGTGCGGTCCGTGTCCGACCCGAAGAGTCCGCAATACGGCTCCTACCTCACCCCGGGGCAGTACACCGCGCGGTTCGCTGCCACCGACAGGACGGCCCAGTCAGTCGCCGCGTACCTCCGCTCCCGCGGCCTGCGGGTCGGCGCCCTGCCGCAGTCCAGGGCATACCTGCCGGTCAGCGGGACGGCGGCCGCGGTCGACGCGGCGTTCGGCACCGGACTGCGCACCTACCGGCGCGGTGGGCGGACGGTGATCGCACCGTCCCGCGCGACCACGGTCCCGTCCTCCCTGCGGGGCAGCGTGAGCGCGGTCCTGGGGCTCGACACGTCCGCGCGGCTCCGGACCTTCCACGAAGTGATCCGATCGAGCAGCAAGCACGTCAGCACAGACTGCTCGGCGTACTACGGCCAGAACTACTACCCGAAGGTGCCCAGGGGCAAGACGCCGCTGCGCAGGACGCTGCCGACCTACCTGTGCGGATACACCCCGGGCCAGCTTCAGGAACTGCGCCGCACTCCCGCCACCGGGCTCACCGGCGCTGGGGTCAAGGTCGGAATCACCCTGTGGTGCAACGACCCGCGCATCGAGAAGGACACCAACCGCTGGGCCAAGGCCTCGGGCTGGCCGACGCTCAAGCCCGGCCAGTACACCGTCCTGCCGCCGCTCAATCCGTACAACAGCACGTACTGCGACGACACCGCCAGCGGCGGCATCAACGTCGAGCAGGCCCTCGACACGCAGGCCGTCCATGGGGCGGCACCGGGCGCGGACATCGTCTACTCGGCGGCGACCGCCCCGTTCGACTACGCCCTCATCGCCGCCCTGCACCGGCTGATCGACTCCAACCGGGTCGACGTGATCACCAACTCCTGGGGTGAGGTGGAGGACGCGCTCAACCCGGCCCGGCTGGGGGCCTACCGCGACGTGTTCCTGCAGGCCGCCGCCCAGGGCATCTCGGTGCTCTACTCCTCCGGCGACAACGGCGACAACACCGACGGCGACGTCTCGGCACATGCAGCGCACGCGAACTACCCGGCGTCGGACCCGTGGATCACCTCCGTCGGCGGCACCTCCGTGGCACCCGCCAACGCGAGCGGCAGCAGGCTCGCCTTCGAGACCGGTTGGGACACCGGCTACTCGCTGCACGGCACCGGCGGGTGGTCCGACTGGGCCTATCTGTTCGGCGGGGGTGGCGGTTTCAGCAAGGTCTTCCCCGAGCCGTACTACCAGAAGGGCGTCGTCACCAGCCGCTATCTCGGCAGGCCCGCTGCGCGGGCGTACCCCGACCTGGCCAACGTCGCGGATCCCTACACCGGCTACACGATCGGCTACCACGACGCCGCATCGGGCCAGTTCACCCTGTCGAGCATCGGCGGGACCAGCCTGTCCTCGCCGTACACCGCCGGCACCATCGCCCTGGCGGTCCAGGGCGGCAGGCACCGCCGGGTGGGCTTCGTCAACCCGACGCTGTATTCACCGAGCCATGGCGGCCTCCGGGACCTGACCGACAACAGCTTGACCCGCGGCTTCGAGTACGTCTCCGGCAGCGACTCGACCGTGCTGATCGGCATCAACGCCCAGCGGGTGCTCGACCAGACGCTGCGGATCGGCACCGGCTGGGACAGCATCACCGGAGTCGGCGTCCCGGCACGGACCTCGGTGTTCGTCGACGCCCTGCGGGCCGGTCACACCGGCTGACCAAACGTCGACGGTCTCCGCAGCCCGGACCGAGTCGGTCTGCGGAGACCCTGCTCAGGAGGCGGCGACGACAGGTATAGCGGACGCAGTGTCTCCGCTGTCGGCGAACTGCGTGTGGTAGAGGTCGGCGTACAGCCCGTCGCGGGCGAGCAGCTCGCCGTGAGTGCCCCGCTCTACGATCCGGCCGTCGTCGACGACCAGGATCAGGTCGGCGCCGCGCACAGTCGACAGCCGGTGGGCGATCACCAGCGCGGTGCGACCGGCCAGGGCCCCATCGAGGGCGGACTGCACGGCAGCCTCGGACTCGCTGTCCAGGTGTGCCGTCGCCTCGTCGAGCACCACCAGGCCAGGCCCCTTGAGCAGCAGCCGGGCGATGGCCATCCGCTGCTTCTCGCCGCCGGACAGCCTGTGCCCGCGGTCACCGACAACGGTGTCCAGTCCCTGCGGCAGCCGGGAGACCAGATCCCAGATCTGGGCCGCCTTCAGGGCAGCAACGAGCTCCCCGGTGTCGGCCTCGGGCTTGGCGTAGGCGAGGTTGGCCCGGATGGTGTCGTGGAACAGGTGGGCGTCCTGCGTGACGACGCCCACGACGTCGTGCAGCGAGGACAGTGACGCCCGGCGCAGGTCAACACCGCCGACACTGACCACGCCCGTGGTGGGGTCGTAGAGCCGGGCCACGAGGCTGGTGATGGTGGTCTTGCCGGCACCGCTGGGGCCGACCAGGGCGACCAGCGAGCCGGCCGGCACGTCGAAGGACACGTCATGCAGCACCGTCTCGCCGGCTCCGCGGTCGCCGCCGGCCAGGCCCTCCAGTGAGGAGAGCGACACCGCATCGGCGGACGGATAAGAGAAGCCGACGTGGTCGAAGCGGACGTCCACCGCCCCTCGTGGGAGTTCGACCGGCGCGGCGACCTCGCGGATCAGCGGCTGCAAATCGAGCACCTCGAACACCCGCTCGAACGACACCAGCGCCGTCATCACGTCGACCCGGACGTTGGACAGCGCCGTCAACGGGCCGTAGAGCCGGCCGAGCAGGGCGGCGAGCGCCACCAGCGTGCCGACCGTCAGCGACCCGTTGACCGCCATGACTCCGCCGACGCCATAGATCATCGCCGTGGCCACCGAGGCGACCAGCGTGAGCGCGATCAGCAACACGGTGCGGTTGATGGCGATCTTGATGCCGATGTCGCGCACCTTCGCCGCGCGCTCGGCGTACTGCGCGTCCTCGGTTTCCGGACGCCCGAAAAGCTTGACGAGCAGCGCGCCGGCGACGTTGAACCGCTCGGTCATCCGCGTGCCGAGGTCGGCGTTGACGTTCATCGAGTCGTAGGCCAGGCCCGACAGCCGGCGGCCCATGAACCGGGCCGGGAGCAGGAAGAAGGGTACGAGCAGCAGCGCGGCGAGGGTCAGGATCCAGGACTTCGAGAGCATCGCGGCGACGATGAGCACCAGCGACACCACGTTGCTGACCACGCCGGACAGCGTGGAGGTGAACGCCGTCTGAGCCCCGACGACATCGCTGTTGAGCCGGCTCACCAGCGCACCGGTCTGGGTGCGGGTGAAGAAGGCGATCGGCTGGGCCAGGACGTGCCGGAAGACCTGCGTACGCAGGTCGAAGATCAGGCCCTCACCGATCCGGGAGGAGTACCACCGCTGCGCCACGGTCAGCACCGCGTCCGCGATCGCCAGCGCCCCGACGATCAGCGAGAGCCGGACCACGACCCCGCCGTTGCGCGGGACCACGCCCTCGTCGATGATCCGGCCGAGCAGCAACGGCGTCGCCGCGACCAGCGCGGCGTCCACGACCACGAACAGCAGGAACCACACGATCATCACCCGGTACGGCGTCGCGTAGGTGAGCACCCGCCGCGCCGTGCCGGGCCGCAGCTTGCGCTGTGCTACCGCCGAATCCGTGGTGAGGGAGTGCATGGCCCTCCAGCCGGCACCCATCGACATGCGTTTCTCCCGTCCCTGCGTTGCTCTCTCGGGGCGACAACGTCGGCCGGCCCTCGATGCTTCCTGACCCGCCGCCGGCCGGGAGCCGCGCGCGGGCGACCGCCGTACGCCGGCTTCGCTGCCCAGACCGCGTCAGGCGAGCGAGACTAGCTCCCGGTAGTCGAGGTTCCAGTGGTCCTCGACGCCGTCCGGCAGGAGCAGGACCCGCTCGGGCTCCAGCGCCTCGACGGCGCCCTCGTCGTGGCTGACCAGCACCACGGCTCCCTTGTAGGTGCGCAGCGCACCGAGGATCTCGGCGCGCGACGCCGGGTCGAGGTTGTTCGTCGGCTCGTCCAGGAGCAGCACGTTGGCCGACGACACGACCAGCATCGCCAGGGAAAGGCGGGTCTTCTCCCCGCCGGACAGCACGCCCGCCGGCTTGTCGACGTCGTCCCCGCTGAACAGGAACGACCCCAGGGTCTTGCGCACGTCGGTCTCGCCGAGCTGCGGTGCGGCGCTCTTCATGTTCTCCAGGACCGTCCGGGACAGGTCGAGGTTCTCGTGCTCCTGGGCGTAATACCCCAGCTTGAGCCCGTGTCCGGGCTCCACCTCCCCGGTGTCCGGCCGGTCCATGCCGGACAGGATCCGCAGCAACGTGGTCTTGCCGGCGCCGTTCAGCCCGAGCACCACCACCCGCGAGCCACGGTCGATGGCCAGGTCGACATCGGTGAAGATCTCGAGCGACCCGTACGAGCGCGACAACCCGTTGGCCGCCAGCGGCGTGCGGCCGCACGGGGCGGGATCGGGGAAGCGGAGCTTGGCGACCTTGTCGGCGACGCGCTCCCCCTCGAGCCCCGCGAGCAGCCGCTCCGCGCGCCGCGCCATGTTCTGGGCCGCGACCGCCTTGGTGGCCTTGGCCCGCATCTTGTCGGCCTGCTGCATCAGCGCGCCGGCCTTCTTCTCCGCGTTCTGCCGCTCGCGCTTGCGCCGGCGTTCGTCGGTCTCCCGCTGTTGCAGGTAGGTCTTCCAGCCGACGTTGTAGAGGTCCATCTCGGCCCGGTTGGCGTCGAGGTGGAACACCCGGGTCACCACCGTTTCGAGCAGCTCCACGTCGTGGCTGATGATCACCAGCCCACCCTTGTAGGCGCGCAGGTAGTCGCGGAGCCAGACCACCGAGTCATCGTCGAGGTGGTTGGTCGGCTCGTCCAGCAGCAACGCAGCAGCCCCCGAGAACAGGATGCGGGACAGCTCGACCCGGCGTCGCTGGCCGCCGCTCAGGGTGTCCAGCGGCTGGCTCAGGACGCGCTCGTCGAGGGCGAGGCTGGACGCGACGGAGGCGGCCTCGGACTCGGCGGAATAGCCTCCGACGGCGGTGAACTCGCTCTCGAGGCGGCCGTAGCGCTCCATCGCGCGGTCGCGTCGCTGCTCGTCGGCGCTGGCCATGGCCCCTTCTACGTCGCGCATGTCGCGGATGATCGCGTCCAGGCCGCGGGCGGACAGGATGCGGTCGCGCGCCAGTACGCTCAGGTCACCGGTTCGAGGGTCCTGCGGCAGGTATCCGACGTCGCCGGTGCGGGTCACCCGCCCGGCAGCCGGCTGCCCTTGGCCGGCCAAGACCTTGGTCAATGTCGTCTTGCCCGCGCCGTTGCGCCCCACCAGGCCGACCCGGTCGCCGTCGCCCACGCGGAAGCTCGTCTCGCCGAGGAGCAGCCGCGGGCCGGCGCGCAGCTCGATGCCGGTGGCGGTGATCACGGCATGCTCCTGCGGGCTGGTGACGAGTGAGGGTGACACCAGACGAAGCGCGAGGACCGTGCCGTCCGTCCGGTCCGTCCGAGACGGCAATCCGGGCAAATCCGGTCGCCGTCGATCGGGGGTGTCACCATTAGTGTACGCGGGGACACCCGGACACCGGGCGCACCGGAGCCACCCGGACTCGGGCCGGCGCACCGTGCGCCCACAACCAGCGCCCTCAACCACGGCCGACCGCGCCGCCCTCCCGACGACGAAGGCAGAGCCATGAGCTTCAACGACGATGCAGGACTGGACACCTCACAGGTCGAAGGCGGTGGAGGCGGCTCGGGCCGTGGCGGCGGCTTCGGCGGCGGCTTCGGCGGTGGGGGGCTCAGTGGAGGCGGCGGCTTCGGCGGCGGCGGCATCGCTGTCGGCGGCGGGCTCGGCACGATCGTGCTGCTCGTCGTCATCGCGCTGCTCACCCATTTCGGCGGCGGCGGGAGCAGCGGCACCAGCGGCTCGACGGCGGGGGCGCAGTCTCCCTACGACACCACTCAGGTCGGTGGCGGGGGCGCGAACAGCGGCAATACTTTTTCCCAGTGCCGCACCGGGGCCGACGCCAACCGTGACGCCCAGTGCCGGGTCATCGGGACGGTGAACAGCGTCCAGGACTTCTGGGCGAGCGAGCTGCCCAAGTACGGCCAGGAGTACACCCCGTCCAAGACGGTGCTGTACTCCGGTCAAACCCAGTCCGCGTGCGGAACCGCCTCGAACCAGGTCGGCCCGTTCTACTGCCCGAACGACAAGCGCGTCTACATCGACGCCTCCTTCTTCGACGAGCTCACCTCCCGCTTCGGCGCGGATGGAGGCCCGCTCGCGCAGGAGTACGTCGTCGCGCACGAGTACGGCCACCACATCCAGGACATCCTCGGGCTGCTGGGCAGGGCGCAGCAAGATCCGCAGGGCGCCAAGAGCGGATCGGTACGGGCGGAGCTGATGGCCGACTGCCTCGCCGGTGACTGGGTCAAGCACGCCTCGCAGACCAAAGACGCCTCCGGTCGGACGCTGCTGAAGCCGATCACCCAGAGCGACATCAAGGCCGCGCTGTCGGCGGCATCGGCAGTCGGTGACGACCGGATCCAGCAGAAGACGCAGGGGAGGGTCACGCCGGAGACCTGGACCCACGGCTCGAGCGCCGAGCGCGAGCGGTGGTTCACCACCGGCTACACCACCGGGGACCTCAGCCAGTGCAACACCTTCGACGCCGCAACCCTCTGACTCAGTCCCTGACGGTCTCGAGCCGCGAGACTCCCGTCTCGCAGTCCGGACGGCGGCTTAGCGTCGAGGAGTGCGATCGCGACGCCGCTGGCTGATGCTGGCTCTGGGCACCCTGGCCCAGACGGTCACCTGCACGCTGCTGTTCGGCATCCCGTTCCTGCTGCCCTACCTTCGCCGGACCACCCAGCTGAGCCTGGCCCAGGCGGGGGCGCTGGCGGCCGCGCCCTCGTTCGGACTGGTGGCGACCCTGGTCCTGTGGGGTGTTCTGGCCGACCGCCGCGGCGAACGCGCCGTCCTGACCGCGGGAGTGGCCCTGACCGGCGCTGCCGCTCTCCTGGCTGCCGCCGCCCCCGACACGGTGCTGCTCGCGGTCGCGCTGGTGGTCACCGGTGCCTTCGGTTCCTCGCCCAACGCCGCCAGCGGGAGGCTGGTGATGGCGTGGTTCCCGACGTCCCAGCGTGGGCTCGCAATGGGTGTCCGTCAGATGGGCCAGCCCCTCGGCGTCGCTACGGCGGCGCTGGTACTGCCGCCGCTGGCCGAGGCCGGCGGCCTCCGACTCGCGCTGGGCGTGCCAGCCGGTCTCTGTCTGCTCACCGCAGCCGCCCTCGGTGTCCTCGTCCGCGGCCCCGAGGCGGGAGCCGGCCGTTCGGGCTCCTCGGCCGGCTCGCCGAAGCCGGCTCACTCGCCGTACCGGACGCCGGCGCTGTGGAGGATCCATGCCGCCAGCGGCCTGCTCGTCGTACCCCAGTTCGCGACAGCGTTGTTCGCGGCGGAGTACCTGGTGTCGGAGCGCGGTTGGGATGCCACGTCCGCCGGCCGCGTGCTGGCGCTGGTGTCGGTGGCAGGGGCCTTCGGCCGGCTCGCGGTCGGGCGCTGGTCCGATGTCGTCGGCAGCCGGATCCGCCCGATGCGGCAGATCGCGGTCGGATCCGCCCTGACCATTGCCCTCGTCGGGCTCTGCGCCGCCACCGGCAGCGTGCTGGTCCTGCCCGCCATCGCCGCCGCGTCGATCGTCGCGGTGGCCGACAACGGGCTCGGGTTCACCGCGACCGCTGAACTGGCCGGCCTCGGCTGGTCGGGTCGCGCCCTCGGCATCCAGAACACCATGCAGAACCTCGCGGCGTTCGCGACCGGGCCGCTGGTCGGTGCGCTGGCGGGGGCATCTGGATTCGGCGTCGCCTTCGCCGCCTGTGCGATCTTTCCGCTGATCGGCGCGGTGGCCGCCCCCGTGTCCGCCGAGGCTCGCGTGAGACTCACCCAGGTCGGGCCGTCCGCCTCATCTGACGACCGCCCACTGACCGTTGACCGTTGACCGTTAAGCGGCTTACGGCGCGGGCTCGGTCAGCGCGATCCGAACGGCGCGCCCTCGCGTGAGCGCCTGTCGCAGAACGTCGAGCCGAGGGTCCGGCAGGTCGAAGAGAGAGGCCCTCGGCAGGTCGACCAGGGCGTGCAGCGCCGGTCGGGTGAGCACCTGGCCGACGAGCGTGCGGTCGCCCCCGACGATCAGCGCTGCGGGAGCATCGTGCGCCGGCCGGCCCGCGCCGTCCCCGATGACCCGAACCGCATGATCCTGCACGGCGTCGACCAACGCGCCGGCCTGGTTGTCACGCCGCCGCGCGAACCGCTGCTGCGACCAGCCTCCTGCGGCGGTTCGAGACTGCACGTATCGCGTGCCCACCTTGTGCGTCAGCAGAGCGGGGCCGCGGGCCACGCCCACGGCGTACCCTCCCCTGCGCACGAGAAGCAAGGCCACGACCGCGTCCGCTGCCAGCCAGTGGGTGAGTTGGCTGACGTCGCGAGGAGTGCCCGGACGGGCGACGAGCGGCCGGAGTTCGGCCTGGAAACCGTCTGCGGCGCTCAGCCGCATCGTCCCGGGGCCCGGCGAGGACCAGGCCAGCGCACCGTGGCGCATCTCGCAGCCGGCGACCCACCGGGGAATCCGCTCGGGGGCCACCTGCACCTGCCGCGGACCGTTCAACCGGCGTCGCCGCCCGCCGGACCGGGACGGAGCTGCCAGGCGTGCAGCACGGCCACGGTCACCGCCTCGTCCACGGCGTGACGCGGCGGTCCGGTTTGCCGTACCAGGAGAAGTTCCGCATCTGCGGCCACCTCGTAGTCGGTATGCGGCCCCCGGTAGCGCACGGTGCGAACCACTGCCGGGACGTCGCCGCCGAAGGAGACCCACTCGGGCCGCACCAGCCAGCGCGGCGGGCTCCCAGCGCCGCTGCCAGTGTCGGTGCCGACTCCGGTGCCGGTGCCGACTCCTGCCGCGACTATCCCGGCTTCATCGGCCTGCGCCGGCGCAGCGCCGCGCCCCGGCGGGTTGTGGAGCAGCGAGACCGGGCCGGTGAGCCGCGCGACGTCCAGGTCCACCGGGCGCTCGTAAACCTCGCGCGGTGGGCCGGCCTGCACCACCCGCCCGTCGCGGAGCACGGCGACCACGTCGGCCACGGCGAGCGCCTCGCCCGCATCGTGAGTGGCATAGACGGCCGCGGCGCCGAGCGCCGCCCGGCGTTGGGCGATCTCCTCCAGCACGACGGCGCGCAGGTGCGGATCGAGCGAAGCCGTCGGCTCGTCGAACAGGAACAGCGCGGGGTCACGGGCCAGTGCCCGGGCCAGGCCGACCCGCTGCTGTTCGCCCCCGGACAGCTGGGCCGGGTACCGGTCCGCCAGCGCCGAGAGGCCCACCCGGCCGAGCAGCGCCTCGGCGTCGCGCCGGGCGTCGGCTCGCGACCGGCCGCGGCGACGCATGGGGTAGGCCACGGTGTCGCGCACGTCCAGGTGCGGCCACAGCGCCGCTCCCTGGAAGACCAGGCCGATCTCCCGGTGTTCGGGAGGCACCCACCTGCCGGCGCCCGCGACGGCCCGCCCAGCCAGGTGTACCTCCCCCCTCGTGGGGCGCAGGAACCCGGCGAGCGTGTGCAGCAGCGTCGTCTTGCCCGAACCGGAGGCGCCGAGCAGCGCCAGCACCTGGCCCCCCTCCACGCGCAGATCGACGTCCTGCAACACCGGAGCGGCGCCGTACCCGACGACTAGATCGGTGCACCGGACCGCCACAGTGGCGTCAGTCATCGGCCCTGCCGCTCGCTCCCGTCCGGAGCCGGCGGTCCCGGCGACGGATCAGCAGCGCACCGACGGCGAGGACCAGGGCGGG
>JAABUK010001050.1_pt1 | contig 54554 bp, 53 predicted proteins | sample 5559141 | NCBI WGS metagenome assembly JAABUK01 (sample SAMN10711869, study PRJNA513367) | rock metagenome | isolation source: Antarctica rocks | place: Antarctica: Victoria Land, Pudding Butte nord | collected 2016-01-03 | reverse complement strand
TTCCCAGAATGCCCATTGCATATCTGTGTCAATGTTCATTTTAATAGCTCCGTAGCCAATTGCTTCCCTGATTTGGTTTTGCGGTGAGCCGCTTCCGCCATGAAAAACAAAATAAACAGGTTTTTCCGCTGTGTTGTAATGTTCCTTAATATATTCCTGACTGTTCTGCAGAATAATCGGCCGCAGTTCTACATTTCCTGGGCTGTAAACTCCATGTACATTTCCGAAAGCGGCGGCTATTGTGAACAGGTTACCTACCGTTTTTAAATGCTCATAAGCAAAAGCCACATCCTTTGGTTGTGTGTATAATTTTTCATTTTCCACGTCACTGTTATCCACTCCGTCTTCCTCACCTCCGGTTACGCCTAACTCTATTTCTACAACCATACCCAAAGGAGCCATCCGTTTGTAAAACTGAACAGAAGTTTCAATATTTTCTTCTACAGGTTCTTCAGATAAGTCAAGCATGTGCGAGCTGAACAACGGCATACCTTTTTCTTTGTAAAATTGTTCACCCGCATCAATCAAACCACTTACCCAGGGCAACCATTTTTTAGCAGCGTGATCCGTATGTATGACTACAGGAACACCGTAATATTTAGCAACAGTATGTATATGCATGGCTCCGGAAATAGCTCCGGAAATATTTGCCTGCAGATTATCGTTTGGCATTCCTTTGCCTGCAATAAACTGGGCGCCGCTGTTAGAAAATTGAATAATAACAGGAGAATTTACTTTTGCAGCCGTTTCTAAAGTTGCATTGATAGAGTCTGTGCCAATGCAGTTTACTGCCGGTAAGGCAAACTCATTTTCTTTAGCGTCGTTTAAAAGAGCTTCCAATTCCTCGCCAAAAAGTACGCCTGCTTTGTATTTCATTTTTAAGAATGATTTAAATGATTTATTATAATTACAAAGTAAGTATAAGGAAGCCAGATTAAAATTAATTGGCAAATGTTTTTATCTTATTCATTTATGGCAGCGATTATTGACAGCTTCAAATACTTCACACTTTAATATTTTTGTTAGCTTTACTTTTATGGAGATAAAAGAAATTATAACTATTGACAAAGATATCTTAGGCGGGCAACCGGTTTTTTTTTGGTACCCGGGTTTCTGTAGAAAGTTTATTTGACCATTTAGAAGCAGGCGTAGCGCTTGATGAATTTTTAGATGATTTTCCAACTGTTTCCCAAGAGCAGGCAATAGCATTACTTGAAATAGCTAACAAAATTTTCACCTCTGAAAATGCGTTTGTTGCGTGACGAGAACTTCCCTCAGGCGGCTTAAGCTTGATTTTATAAAATGTATTTTTGTACTATTGCGATTAACAGCTCTTTTATCTTTACAAAAATTCCCAATTGAGCTTATCTGAAATCTACAACCAATTCATTACAGGCTTACAACAAACCGGAGCCGTAGAATTTATAGCAGTTGCATCAGGAATCGTAAGTGTATATTTTTCACAAAAGGCGGATATCTGGGTTTATCCCACGGGAATAATAAGCACAGTAATTTACATTTATATAAGTTTTAAAGGTCACCTGTTGGGAGAGGCAAGCGTAAATATCTTTTATACAATAATGAGTGTTTACGGCTGGATATTATGGGCTAAAAAAGATGAAAAAAATAAAACAGTCTTACTTATAAAACACAGCAATACAAAGGAATGGATATTACACCTGCTCTTTTTTGCTGTATTATATGTTATTATTTATTTTGCTTTGTCTTATTTGAAAAAAGAATTTGCTCCCGGCGCTATACCTGCTGCAGATGCATTTGCCTCGGCTGCAGCATACACAGGCATGTTGCTGATGGCAAGAAAAAAAGTTGAAAGCTGGATCTGGTGGATAATTACCAATATAGCTTCTATTCCCCTTTATTTCATCAAAGGATATGTATTTACCAGTTTTCAATTTCTTGTCTTATTAATAATGGCTTTTGTTGGATTGGCATCATGGCATAAAAAAGCAAAGTATGCAAGGGCTTAAAAAGATAGTGGTTATAGGGCCTGAAAGCACAGGAAAAAGCACCTTGTGCCAACTGCTTGCAAAACATTACGACACTTTGTGGTGTCCCGAATATGCCAGGGAATATTTGCTCACTCACGGAACAAATTATACTTACGATGATCTTCTGACTATTGCAAAAGGGCAAATTGCCCTGGAAGACGAATACATTGAAAAAGCAATGCAACAGGCAATTATACAAAAACATGAAAATTCTTTGTTATTTGTTGATACTGATATGTATGTTATGAAAGTATGGTGCGAATATGTTTTTGGTAAATGTCACCAATACATTATTGATAAGATAGCAGAAAGAAAATATGATTTGTATTTGCTTTGCAATATTGATTTGCCCTGGGTTAAAGATGAGCTTCGTGAATATCCCGATTTGGAGACAAGAGAGAAACTGTTTAATGTTTATAAAAATATTCTTACCAATCAAAATGTTCCCTGTACTATTATAAACGGCAGTTATGAAAAACGCTTACAAATGGCTATCAAAAGTCTTAATGAGGCTTTGATTGTTTAGCTGTATATGCAAGTTTTTGAATGTCAGGGTCATCTTCAATATTTCTCATTTGCTGCAAAATTCTCGGATACTTCCAGCTAACCCAACTACTTCTGGGCTTGACAGTAAACTTTTTAGGATTTGGCAGGCACGCAATGATCATAGCAGCTTCGGCACGGCTTAAGCGAATCGCAGGTTTTCTAAAATAGGCTTGCGATGCTGCTTCAATGCCAAAAATACCAGAGCCCATTTCTGCTATATTCAGATAAACCTCCAATATTCTTTCTTTACCCCAAACCCACTCTATCATTTTTGTAAAATATGCCTCCGGTATTTTCCGCAGGTATTTGCTGAGGCCGCTTCCCTGCCATAAAAAAACATTTTTTGCCACCTGCTGACTGATGGTGCTTGCACCGGCTCCCGCTACTTTTTTCTTTTTTCTTGCATTTCCCTGCAGGCTTTTTTCTATTGATTTCCAATCAAAACCGCTGTGGTCGGGAAACAACTGGTCTTCGCTTGCCATTGCTGCGAGCTTTGCAGACGACGCTATTTCATTTTTATTTACATAGTCTCTTTTTAATCCGTATCCGCCGAATAAACTGCCTAACTGGGTAAGCGTTACAGGCGGCATAATCCATTTGCACAAAAGCAAATACATGTTTGACAGCAAAAAAGCCCACAAAAACCACTTTAGTATTTTATGAAATAATCGTTTAAAAAGGTCTTTAACAGTCATTAGAAAATAAGCGGCAAGATAATCTTCTAACGATTATTTAAAAAAAGCTTTTGGTGCAGCAGTAAAAAAATTATTTTTATAGCAACAATTCATATTATTGATTTAATAACAATAAAGTTGAATGTCGCAGTAGCATTATATTTGCAAAATGCTAAAAGAAACACTGATTAAGGCGACTTTTGCAGGCGCAAAAATCTTACAAAAATACTTCCGGGGAACGTTTACTGTAAGCAGCAAATCAAACATTAATGATTTAGTTACACAAGCTGATAACGAATCTGAAGAAGCAATCTTTGAGGTGATAAGGCAGGAATTTCCAGGACATTTTATATTGAGTGAAGAGTCCGGAGAATTAAAGATGGATAGTAACATAAAATGGATTATTGATCCGATAGACGGAACGGTAAATTTTGCCAATGGCATTCCGATTTGTTGCGTCAGTATTGGTGTTGAGCAGGATGGTGAGATGGTTCTTGGTGCCGTTTACAATCCTTTTATAAATGAGTTTTTCTTTAGCGAAAGAGGTCGGGGCGCAACTTTAAACGACAAACCAATAAAAGTCAGCGATAAAACAGATCTGTTAAGAAGTTGTCTTGTTACAGGTTTTGCAGCTTCATATCTTAATGAACCTAATGGTCCGATGGAAGTTTTGGATAATTTAGTAAGGCAAAACATACCTGTAAGAAGACTTGGCAGCGCAGCAATAGACCTTTGTTGGGTAGCCGCGGGAAGATTTGATGGTTTTTATGAGCACAACCTGAAAGCGTGGGACAGTGCAGCAGGATTTTTAATAGTAGAAGAAGCAGGCGGAAAAGTTACTGATTTTAAAGGCGACCGTTATTCGCCATACCAGCCTAACTTATTAGCTACCAATGGCAAAATACACGATGATCTTCTTTTAGCAATAAACGGTAAATGGAATCCTTAAAAGTAATGTTATTATCATTATAATTTATGAATAACAGAACAGAAATAACTTCTCTTGGTGAGTTTGGCCTTATTGAGCATCTTACAAAAAATTTTGAAATTCAAAATGCCTCTACTATTGTAAGCATAGGCGATGATGGTGCGGTGATAGACCATTTTGGAAAGCAAACAGTTATTACTTCTGATATGCTTATCGAAGGTATTCACTTCGATCTTATGTATACTCCTCTCAGGCATCTCGGTTATAAAAGCGTTATTGTCAATCTCAGCGATATCTATGCGATGAATGCAACGCCAACTCATATTACTTTGAATATTGCATTCAGCAACCGCTTCAGCGTAGAAGCGCTTGACGAATTTTATGAAGGAGTTTTTGCCGCTTGCGAAAAATACAATGTTGATCTGATTGGCGGTGATACGTCTACATCTCAAAAAGGTTTTATAATAAGCATTACGGCCATTGGCGAAATAACGCCAGAAAAGATTGTAAAGAGAAGCGGCGCAAAAAAGGGAGATTTGATTTGCGTTAGCGGTGACCTCGGCGCAGCTTTTTTAGGTTTAACTCTTTTAGAAAGAGAAAAGAAAATTTATCTCGAACACCCGGAAGTACAACCCGACCTTGAGAATGAACAATATATAGTGGGAAGATTATTGAAGCCTGAAGCAAGAAAAGAAATCATAGATTTTTTTGCAAAGGAAGATATTCAACCTACAAGTATGATGGATGTAAGTGATGGCCTCAGCAGTGAAATACTGCATATCTGCAAACAAAGTAATGTTGGTTGCATTGTGTACGAAGATAAAATACCGATAAATGACCAGGCAAAACAGTATGCATACAAGCTGGAGTTAGACCCGACTGCCGCTGCTTTAAGCGGCGGAGAAGATTATGAGCTTGTTTTTACACTACCCCAAAAAGACTACGAAAAGCTTGTTTTGAACGAGCAAATATCTGTAATTGGTTATATAACAGAAATTGAAGAAGGCGTACACATCATTACAAAAGGAGGCAGCACTCATAAGCTTACTGCCCAGGGATGGAATGCTTTCGTGTAAGTTCATATTTTCCTCATAATAAAGCTTTTAACCATAATTCCAGATAATCTTTCAATTACTTCGAAATCAATTAAGAGAAGGAATAGTATATTGCATCGGTGAAAATGAACGGTTACTTTTTAATACTTTTAATTTGTATTTCATGCAACACTATTAAAAAAAGTGCTTATAATCCCGCAAAAAAATATAGTGCTTTACAATTAAAAGAAGACTTTTCGGTTCTAAATAACGTCTTGAAAGCCAATCATCCTAGCTTATACTGGTATTCTTCCCAAGACTCTGTTGACAATTTTTTTTCGCAAACGTATACATCCTTACAAGATTCTCTTACAGAAAAACAATTTAGAAACAGGGTTGCCTGGGTTATTAATAAAATTCATTGCGGGCATACTGTTGTAAGACCTTCAAAAAAATTTTCTAAATATTACAGCAGGCAAAAAATTAAATCTTTTCCGCTTCTTTTAAAAGTATGGCAGGATAGTGCAGTTGTGATAAGCAATCTTTTAAAAGAAGATACGGTTATAAAACGTGGAACAACGATTACTGCAATAAATGAGATTCCTGTAAAAACAATTATTGATAGTATGTGCCGTCTCATCAGTTCCGACGGTTACTCAAACATTTTCCAATACCAGGCAATCAGCTTCAACTTTCCTGCCTTCTATAGAAATGCCTACGGCCTTGACAGCAATTATACCCTACAATATAAAGACAGTACGGGCAAACTCCGTAAAACGATAAGTAAGAATTTTGAAAGTGACGCGGATTCGTTAGATCATAAACAGCAGCTTTTGCCAACTTTTTTGACAAAAAAACAATTACGCCGGTTTAAGTTGCTTCGGGATAGAAACCTGGAAATAGACACTTCCTTACATACGGCAATAATGTCTGTAAACACTTTTTCCAAAGGGAGGCTTATTCGTTTTTTTAATAATAGTTTTAGGAAAATAAAGCAGCAAAATATTAAAAATGTAATAATTGATTTGCGTCTTAATACCGGGGGAAGTGTGCTTGCATGTACCAGGCTTTCTCAATATCTTGTTAATAAACCTTTTCACGTAGCAGACACAGTTGCGGCTTACAGCCGGTCTTTCCATTATAATAAATATATAAAACCCTGGCTTATTTACTGGTTAAGCATGCATATCTCAGGGAGGCGATACGCAGACGGAAGAATACATTTTCGTTATTTTGAAAAGCATAATTTTAAGCCTAAAAAAGAAAACCATTTTAATGGCAATGTTTATCTTCTTACCGGAGGGTTTACTTTTTCTGCAGCTACATTAGTAGCCAGCAATTTAAAAGGTCAAAGCAACGTAACGATTGTAGGAGAAGAAACCGGTGGAGGCGCGTACGGAAATTCTGCAATGTTGTTAACAACAGTAGTTTTACCAAATACAGGTTTGAGGATTACTTTACCACTTTACAGAATGGTTTTAAATGCCCGGCGACCAAAAGACGGACATGGTGTTTTACCTGATGCAGAAGTAAAGCCTTCTTCTGAAATCATAAAAATGGGCGCAGACTCTAAATTGGAAAAAGCTAAGTTACTTATTTTGAAAAATAAGTAACTTTTTTAACCCTCAAAAAAAGTAAGGGCTTTTACTTTAATTATATATTTAATATTTAAGTAATTAATATTCAGCCTTACTTCTTATTCATCTGATTTTCTTTCTTCGGGCGATGGATGTTTTAAATAACCTTTTGCTTTGTCGCTCATCGCTGTGTTTTCTGGGATAGTTCTTTCAAGCTTATCTTCCCACTCGTTGCTTTGTTGAGTAAGGCCTTCTTTAATATCAATTACACCTTGTTCAACTCTTTGGCCAATATTACTTGTATTGCTTGGGTCAGGCGGAGCTTCGTTGGCTTCCGGCTTATCAGGATTTGTAACATTGGGATCAATTCCATGAATTTTGTTATCCATTGTTTTGTTTTTAAATTTTGTCTAATTCCAAACTTTGGTTTCTCTATTTATTAGAGCATCTATTTCTGCAGGCGTTTCTGAAACCTCTAAACCAAATTTTTCGGTAAAGAATAATTCTGTGACCACTTTGCCTTCATCGGTATGCTTTGCATAATAATACAAGATGTTATTTGTGTTTACATGTACTGTTGTTCCTGCAAGATTCAATTTAATAATTGTTGGTTTCATTTTTATTACTTTATACGATGAATGATAAAACAATCAGGCCAAATAAAATAAATATCGTTTTTAGTTTGCCCTTACGCCTTTTAGTTTTAACAATGTTAATCATAATTTATCTTAAACTCATTTTATTTATCTTTGGTAAAACCGTAATATAAGCGGAAATAACAATTTAAATTACTACCATTACATTTTGACTTTCAAAGAATTTAATTTTGATAACCGCTTGCTTGAAGGAATTGAAGCAAACGGTTATGATACTGCTACTCCTATCCAGGAAAAAGTCATTCCTTTAATTTTAAAAGGAAAAGATCTGATTGCTTCTGCACAAACTGGTACAGGTAAGACTGCTGCATTTCTTCTTCCCATAATACATAAAATACTAAATGCACCTGAGTCTGATCATATTAATGCATTGATTATAGTGCCTACTCGTGAATTGGCTGTGCAAATAGCACAAAACCTCGAAGGGCTGTCTTATTTCACTTCTGTAAGTTCGTTAGCAGTGTATGGTGGTGGAGATGGAGCTTCTTTTGTTCAGGAAAGGCAAGCCTTATCGAAAGGCGCAGAAATTGTTATATGTACGCCGGGAAGGTTAATAGGACATTTAAATATGGGTTATGTAAAATTAAAGCAGTTGCAGTACTTGGTGTTAGATGAAGCAGATCGCATGCTTGATATGGGATTTAATGATGATATTATGAAAATAATGTCATTTTTGCCTGCTAAGAGACAAACGCTTCTTTTTTCAGCCACTATGCCTCCTAAAATAAGAGATCTGGCAAGGAAAATTTTGTATAACCCGGAAGAAATAACTATATCACTGTCAAAGCCACCAGAGAAGATTAAACAGGAAGCTTATGTAGTTTATGACTCTCAAAAGCCTTCGTTGATCCGTTATTTATTAAAATTAAAAGAGTACAATTCTGTTTTAATTTTTTGCTCTAAAAAGCATACTGTTAAAGAACTTACTGCTCAATTGAAGAGAGCAGGATTTTCTGCAGACGAAATTCATTCTGATCTTGAACAGGGAATGAGGGAACAGGTGCTTGCTGCATTTATAAATAAAAGATTAAGAATCCTGATAGCTACAGATATATTATCAAGAGGTATTCATATTGATAATATTGATTTAATTATCAATTATGATGTGCCTAATGACGGTGAAGATTATGTGCACCGGATAGGGCGTACAGCAAGGTCAGAAACCTATGGAACAGCTTTTACATTAATTAATGAAAGGGAGCAGAAAAAGTTTGCTTCAATCGAGGCGCTGATAGGAAAAGTAGTTACCAAAGCAACCGTGCCTGAGCAATTTGGAGAAACACCAAAATATACTCCTGTTTCTGCTAACAGACCCAAGACACGATATAACCAGAGAAACAGGAGTATTTGAAAGCAGTTCTATTAATTTTTTTATTGTTAGAATTTACTTTAGGTGTAATAAATCAATTGGAGAAGCTTTTCGTTAAAACCGTATTCTATCTTCCCATATACACCATTAGTATTTGAACGTCACTTGGGTTAACACCGCTTATTCTGCTTGCCTGGCCCAAGGTTAAAGGACGGATTTTATTAAATTTTTGTCTTGCTTCATTAGAAAGAGAAATAATTTTTTCATAGTTAAAGCTATTCGGAATAGTTAATTCATCAAGATGGCTCATTCTTTCTACCAATTCTTTTTCTTTATTTATATAAGTGTCATATTTTACCTGAATTTCTGCCTGTTGTATACAGTCAGAAGCAAATTTGCTAAGAACACCAGATAATTTAGAGGAATGTTTAATCATTTCTTTTACCTCTACATCCGGCCGCAGTAATAACTGGGAAAGCTTCTGCTTTTGATGAATAGGAGCAGACGATATCTCTTCTAAATATGTATTTATCTCTTCAGGTTCTGCTGCATATTCACTCATTATTGCTTTAATCTCTCCTACACTCTCCTCTTTCTTCCTCACTTTTTCCATTCTTTGCTGTGATGCTAAGCCTAATTTGTAGCTCATCTGTGTCAAACGTAAGTCAGCATTGTCTTGCCTGAGTATTGTTCGGTATTCAGCTCTGCTTGTAAACATTCTATATGGCTCGTCAGTGCCTTTACTTATAAGATCATCAATTAATACTCCGATATAGGCCTCGCTTCTTTTCAGCACAAAAGGTTCTAATTCAAAGGCTTTCTGGTGAGCATTAATTCCTGCCATTATTCCCTGGCATGCGGCTTCTTCGTAGCCGGTTGTTCCATTTATCTGTCCCCCGAAAAACAAGTTTTGAATTAATTTAGTTTCAAGAGAGTAAGTTAATTGAGTGGGCGGAAAAAAATCATATTCTATAGCATAGCCTGGCCGAAACATTTTACAATTCTCAAACCCCGGAACCATTCTTAATGCTTTAAATTGAACCTCTTCAGGCAATGAAGTAGAAAAACCATTTACATAAATTTCAACAGTATTAAATCCTTCGGGTTCCACAAAAAGCTGGTGCCGGTTTTTATCTGCAAACCTGTTTATTTTGTCTTCAATGCTTGGACAATATCTTGGGCCTACGCCTCCTATTCTTCCCTGGTACATTGGGCTTCGGTCAAAACCGGTCTTTAAGGTATCGTGAACATCTTGATTGGTATAAGTGATATGGCAACTTTTCTGTTCAGTGGGTTTAATTTTATTCACATCGGCATATGAAAATCCTACTATTTCCACGTCACCTTTCTGTTCTTCCATTTTGCTGTAATCAAGGCTTCTTCCGTCGATTCTTGGTGGCGTTCCGGTTTTCAACCGGTCGCTTTCGAATCCTAACGCTACTAATTGTTCTGTGATACCAGTTGATGCTTTTTCAGCCATTCTTCCTCCGCCAAATTTTTTTTCCCCTATATGAATAACGCCATTCAAAAATGTGCCACTTGTTATTACAACTGTTTTTGAAAGTATTTCGTGTCCCAAACCTGTCATTACACCGTAGACCACACTATTTTTTATAATAAGAGATGGTACAGTATCTTGATAAAAGTCAACATTAGGAGTATTTTCAAGCATTTCTCGCCATTTTATACTAAACAACATCCTGTCGCTCTGCGCTCTTGGGCTCCACATGGCCGGGCCTTTGCTTTTATTAAGCATCCGAAACTGAATAAGAGTTGAGTCGGTTACAATACCGCTATATCCACCCAATGCGTCAATTTCTCTTACTATTTGCCCTTTGGCTATTCCTCCCATGGCAGGGTTGCAGCTCATTTGTGCAATCGTCTGCATGTTCATTGTAATTAATAATACTTTACTCCCGAGATTTGCTGCTGCTGCTGCTGCTTCACAACCAGCATGACCTGCTCCAACTACAATAACATCATATTTATTAAACATTGTCGAAATTATTCTTCAAAGATAAATCCTTTGAATACAGAATTTTGTTACTTCTTCTGTTTCACGTGAAACAATTGCCTATAGTTGTAAACAAGCGAAGTCTTGGATTACAATAGTGTTTTTATCAGCATAATCCGCAATTCCTACTCCCATTTCCGTAAAAGCCGGATTAAGTAAAGAATGCCTGTGTCCTAAACCAGGTACATTTTGATCTATATACAGCAGAACAAGCATTAGAACAGGGTTTTGAGGTCCAAAGCTTATGTTTTCTCCTGCACAATTACGTATACCAGCAGCTTTCATACGATCAGGGAAGGTAGCTCCGGAAGGAGATGTATGAGATGGGGAAGCGCTTTGTGCGGCAAGTTCTTTAGCAAGCGACAGTGAAGTACTTAATAACTTTGAATTGGGCTTTACTAAAGGTAAAGGACCAGTAGTGTTTAAATCCTTCTCCAGACTGCTTGTATAGCTATTTTTAAAATCAGGATAAATTTTTAGAATGGGAGATACAACGCTATCCCAAAATCCTTGAGGATTGTTTCTGCTATAATTTGTCCAATAAAACCATTCTTTTAAAGTAGGATTAAGAGAATTATATTCAGGACTTTTATTTAGAAACTCTATAATTGTACCATTTTTTGAAGGTAATAAAGGCAAAGCTTTTACCGCTAAAGTGGTCGTACCAAAATGTTGCGAAAATGAAACAAACGGAATGAAAAAAGTAAGAAAAAGAAAAGGTTTCACGTGAAACATGCTATTGTAATTTTTCCTGAAACAATTGCAAATAATAATCCTCCTTTTTCCTCATAAGTGTTATTTCACTTTTCTTTTTATCATTGTAGCCACATAAATGCAAAGCCCCATGAAAGATTACCCTTAAAAGTTCGTTTTTGAAATAGGAAGAATGAGTGATTGCATTCTCTTTTACTCTGTCAATACTTATATATATTTCACCCGTAGCGGCCTCTCCTTCTGATAAATCAAAAGAAATTATATCAGTAAAAAAATCATGTTTAAGATATGTTTTATTGATTTGAAGTAAATAAGAATCAGAGCAGAATATATAATTGAGTTTATCTATTTTCTTTTCTTTGTCAAGAAATATCTTTACAATTATTTTCTTTATAACATTTTTGTTATTAGTTGATAATGGTTTTACATCTGCATAATTAAAACGCACAGGAAGCATTGGGATAATTTGAATTATAAAATTCGTAATAAAAAAACAGAATATACCATCTACTTTTGTGGAAGAAATGGCAGTAAAAAAGTTATCGCAGATAAAAGCAGGAAAAACTGTAATTATTCATTCATTTGAAAAGGATGACATTTTTATTAAGCTTATGGAGATGGGTTGTATTCCGGGGGAAAAGATTAAAGTAGAACAAATTGCCCCACTTGGAGATCCTATTTCTATATTAGTTGCTGGCTATAATCTCAGCCTTCGAATAAACGAAGCTGAAATGATTTTAGTAGAAGAATTATAAATAATTATGGAGGCAAATGAAAGTCGGCTTGTATTTTGGCTCATTTAACCCAATACATATTGGACATCTTATAATAGGTAACTTTATAGCTAATAATACTGAATTAGAACAGGTATGGTTTGTTGTTTCACCTCAAAATCCATTAAAGAAATCATCAACGCTTTTAAATGAGTATGATCGCCTTTACTTAGTTCAGAAAGCAATAGAAAATAACCACAAGTTTAGGGTTTCTGATATAGAGTTTAAACTTCCCAGGCCATCTTATACAATAGATACATTAACCTATATAAAAGAAAAGTATCCCCAGCACAATTTTTCTTTAATAATAGGATCTGATAGTTTAAAGAATATTCATAAATGGAAGAATAGCCAGTTTTTATTAAGCAATTATTTTTTTTATGTTTATGAAAGGCCAGGATTTGAAGTGAAAAAGACAGAACCAAATATTAATGTATTGAAGGCTCCATTATTGGAAATTTCGTCAACAGAAATTCGCAATATGATAAGAGCAGGGAAATCTGCTCAATATTTAGTGCCGGAGAAAGTTTTGGAGGAGATTGAAAAAAATAGTTATTATAAAAAGTAATTAATAAGCCATCCTGCAAATAAAAAAAGAGCAACTATAATTGGAGACGGAACCTTTGTAAACTGAAGCAAGACAAATGTCAGAACCACAGCAATGATGTTTTCAACTGTAAATCGTGACGGTATAGACATAAACAAAAGAAATGTAGCGGCAGCCATAATACCCACTACCACTGCATTTATGCCTTCCATAGCTCTGAATACAATAACGTGTTTTTTTAAATTATTCCATATTGGATAAAAGAAAAGAACAAGTAACAAACTTGGCAGAAAAATACCGATTGTTGCAATAACGCAGCCTAAAATTTGAAATCCCGCACCCTGGCTTTTTAAAACCATTCCGCCAACAAAAGTTGCAATCGAAAAAATGGGACCGGGAAAAGCCTGAACCATGCCTGCACCTGTAAGAAAATCAGCAGCCGTCATGTAAGGAGTCTTAGCACGAATGACATATTGTTCAAACATCATGGTAATCAATACACTTCCTCCTCCAAAAACAATGCTTCCAAAACGATAAAAATTTTCAAACAAATTTACAGGCCTCCTTATAGGCAAATGGTAAATGCGGACATATTCACTTAAAATACCTGCAGTAAGAAAAATAAAAGCGAAAAGCCATAAATTTTGCCATTTTACCTTATATTTTTTTCCATTAGAGCTTGGAATTCTCTTATCACTGAAGTTACTGACTATACTTCCTCCTATTATAAGCAAAGGGAAAACCCAGGGAGATTGTATAAAATAAGTAATTAACATGGCGCCAAGCATAATGAAAAAAGTAGCCTGGTGCTTAACGGAAATCTTAAAACTTTTAAAAGCGGAATATGCGAGAAAACCTACAGCCATGGGCTGAATAAACCGAAAGATGAAATTTACATTCTGTTTTGTAAAGAAACCAAGCAAAAAGCCAAGACCACCCATTAGTGTACAGGCAGGAATTATCCATATAAGTAAAGCAATAACAGCCAACAGTGTTCCTCCCCTTTTATATCCTATTAGTGTAAGTGTCTGAGTGCTGCTCGCCCCAGGAAGCAATTGTACAAAAGCATTGATTTCCAGTAACTCTTCTTCAGAAATGTAGTGATGCTGCTGAACAAACAGTTTGTGCATTCTTACAAAATGCATTTGCGGACCACCAAAGGCAGTAAGACTATGGCGCAGCACTGTCTTTAAAAAAGGAATATGTCTAATAAGTTTCAAAAACTATTAGCGTTGTTAGTTTTGCATCGATCAAAGAAACAGAATAATCAGCAACCTTTTTAAGTAATTTCTATAAGTATTTCTCAACAATAGCAGTATCAGCATAAAGTTTTTTATGCCTTAAATTTGGTGCCTGTTTTGTTACATATTAAAAGATAATAAAAAAGTTATAAATGCAGTAGAAGAAAAAACCCACCTAATTACAGTGGGCCTTATAATAATATTAATTACCGTATTCACTTAAAAACTTTATTCGCATAATTTTAAGTTGTTCCCAATCATATCCTCCATCTGCAAGTTCTTCCTGTGCCACATCTAACGACGAGGTTTCGCAATTGCGGAAATAGTCAATAATTTCTTCCTGTTCGTCTTCATCAAGCATGTCATCTATTGCATAGCTCAGGTTAAGTTTGGTTCCGCTGGCTACAATAGTTTCCATTTCTTCCAAAAGTGTCTCTAATTTTAAGTCTTTTGTCTTTGCTATTGTTTCTAAAGGTATTTTTTTATCCACGTTCTGAATAATAAAGATCTTATTGCTGCTTTTATTTGCCACGCTTTTCATTACAAAATCGTCAGGTTTCTCGATTTCGTTTTCCTCTACATATTTTGCAATCAGTTCAACAAAAGGCTTACCATATTTTATTGCTTTACCCACACTTACTCCCTGGCATTTTTCCATTTCTTTTAAAGTGGTGGGATATATAGTCGCCATATCCTGTAACGAATTTTCCAGAAAAAGTACAAATGGTGGTAGCCCTTTCTTTTTTGCTTCTTTTTGCCTGAGGTCTTTCAACATCTCAAACAAAACGTTATCAGCAGCAGAACCTATAGCAGCTACAGGGGCATCAGGCTCTTCATCATCTTCTGAATTGGCGTCTTCAAACTTATTATTCAAAGAAATGGGAAAGCTTGTTGGCCTCTTTAAAAACAGTTCTGATCCTGGTGTAAATTTTAATAATCCGTATTCTTCAATATCTTTTACAAGAAGGTTAGCCAACAGCATTTGCCTGATAAGACTGCTCCAATAATGTGCGTCTTCAGCATTACCAATTGCAAAAACCGGCAGTACGTTGTGCTGGTACATTTGAATTTGCTGGGTAGCTTTGCCCATAATTACATTAACAACATAATCAATGGTAAAACGTTGATCTAAAGCCTTCACTACTTTCAACACTTTAACAACACTGTCTTTCGCCTCTATCATTTCTTTTGGCGTACAATTATCGCATCCTCCTGTAGCCGGACATTTATTTATATCCCAATCTTCTCCAAAATAATGAAGTAATACTTTTCGCCGGCAAACGCTGCTTTCTGCAAAACTTACCGTTTCGTTTATTAATTGAGCCCCAACTTCACGTTCACTTAAAGGTTTATCTCGCATAAGGTGCTCTAACTTAGATACATCTTTATGAGAATAATATAGTATACATTTTCCTTCAAGCCCATCCCGGCCAGCACGACCTGTCTCCTGGTAATAGTTTTCTATGCTTTTAGGAATATTATAGTGAATTACAAAACGTATATCAGGCTTGTCAATCCCCATACCAAAGGCGATGGTAGCAACTATTACCTGTGTATCTTCTTTCAAAAATTTATCCTGTCTTTCTGCCCGAAGCTTGCTATCTAACCCGGCGTGGTATGCCACAGCCTTAATTTTATTTGCGACCAGTATCTCTGCCAGTTCTTCTGTAGTCCGGCGATTTAAAGTATAAATTATACCGCTTTTTCCGGGGTTTTGAGAAATGAAACGGACAATATTTTTTATAGTCTGGTCTTTTTTTATTTTAGGTTGTATTTCGTAATACAAATTTTCCCTGTTAAAAGAAGAAATAAAAATGGCCGGATTGCGGAGCCCGAGATTCTTTAAAATATCGCTTTGAACCTTTGGTGTGGCTGTTGCAGTTAAAGCTATAATGGCTACGTTGGGATTGATTATTGACATCATTTCCTTCAGTCGCCGGTACTCAGGACGGAAGTCGTGGCCCCATTCTGAAATACAATGCGCTTCATCTACAGCGAAAAAAGAAATTTTCAGATCACTGAAAAAATCAAGGTTTTCCTGCTTGGTAAGTGTTTCGGGGGCAACGTAAAGCAGTTTGGTTTTACCTTCTGTTAAGTCAGACTTTACTTCGCGCTGCTGTACCTTGGTGAGTGATGAATTGAGAAAGTGAGCTACATGATCTTTTTCACTGTATCCTCTTACCAGGTCCACCTGATTTTTCATTAATGCTATCAACGGACTTACAATTATAGCACAACCATTCATAATGAGTGCCGGTAATTGATAACAAAGACTTTTTCCGCCTCCCGTCGGCATAATAACAAAAGTATCCTTACCACTCAAGAGGCTGTTAATGGCCTGCTCCTGTGTGCCTTTAAATTTATCAAATCCAAAATATTCTAAAAGATACTTTTGAATATTATAAGAGTGACCATCAACTGTTTGGGGTATAGCAGATTTTTTAGAGATTTTTTTTACTGAAGCAACTTTACTGACTGCAGTTTTTTTTATTGTTGTGTTTGTTGTCATTTTTTAGATAATTTCCAATTCTATGCGAGGACTTTTAAACTTTGATTTAGTAAAAAAAAACAATTTATCCAAAATTTTATAAGTAATTTTTTGGTAAAAGAATTTTTTTATTGCTTTATAGCGAAGTTAACACATGCCTTCTGTTAATAAAAAGGCCAGTTGTTAAAGTTTGTGTTCTGATATCAGAAAAAATTAAATGCGTATGGTTAAAAGTAGTATTTAATGAAAAAATTGAGTCTCAATACATTTTCTTTGTTTCAGGTTTTTAATAACAAAAATGATAATTATGTAATACCATTATATCAAACAAGGAATAGTATTTTTACCGCGAATGAATCAAATGATATTTAAAACAGCTTTGCGAACAATTCAGTTGGAAGCTGAGTCTGTTGCAGGACTGGCAAAATACATAAATGAAGATTTTGAAAAAACGGTTGAAACAGTTTTTAACTGTAAGGGACGACTTGCAGTAAGCGGCGTTGGAAAAAGTGCAATAATAGCTCAAAAAATTGCAGCTACTTTAAACAGTACCGGTACTCCAAGCCTTTTTATGCATGCTGCAGATGCCATTCACGGCGATATCGGAATGGTGCAAAAAGAAGATGTGGTAATGATTATCAGCAAGAGCGGGGAAAGCCCTGAAATAAAAGTTCTTATTCCTTTGATTAAAAACTTTGGAAATGTATTAATCGGCATGGGAGGAAATGTAAAATCTTTTCTTGCTAACAATTGTAATTTCTTTCTTAACACAACTGTATCGCAGGAAGCTTGCCCAAATAATCTTGCTCCTACCAGCAGTACAACCGCCCAAATGGTTATGGGCGATGCGCTGGCGGTTTGTTTAATGAATATGGCAGGGTTTAACGGTCAGGATTTCGCGAAGTTTCACCCCGGGGGAAATTTGGGGAAAAGGTTGTATTTAAGGGTGAAAGATTTATATGTTTTTAATACAAAGCCGGCAGTTTTACCCAATGCAGGATTAAAAGAGATAATAGTAGAAATTACAAAAAACCGCCTTGGAGCTACAGCGGTCATCACAGAGGAAAAAATGATTTCAGGAATTATAACAGACGGTGACCTGCGACGGATGCTGGAAAAAAGCAGTACATTGGATGATATAAAAGCAGCAGATATATTATCACCAAATCCTAAAAAAATCTTTGCAGATGATCTTGCAGTCAATGCCCTTGAAGTTTTACGCAGCAACGATATCAGCCAGCTTTTGGTAACAGACAAGGAAGGTACTTACCTGGGAATATTACATTTGCATGATCTTGTAAAAGAAGGAATCTTATAAGAATAAAACAAATAAATTTTTTAACCGTTATTATTGCAAAATGAATAAAAATAACTACGTAGCGATTATAGCCGGCGGAATCGGCAGCAGATTTTGGCCTAAAAGCAGGGTAAGTTACCCAAAACAATTTCTTGATATTTTAAATACCGGTAAAACGCTGATACAATATACTTTCGAACGTTTTGAACAGTTTGTTCCTAAGGAAAATATTTTTGTTGTCACTTCATACGAGTACGCAGATATTGTAAAAGAGCAACTGCCAGATATGCCCCAGGAAAACATAGTCTCTGAACCATCCCGCAAAAATACGGCTCCATGCATTGCATTTATTTCATTTAAGCTAATGCAAAAAAATCCTGAAGCCACGCTTATTGTTGCTCCTGCAGACCATCTTATATTAGATAACGTGACTTTTGAAAATACCTGTCAAAAAGCGATACATTTTGTAGAAAATAACCCTGCGCTTGTGACCTTAGGCATCAAGCCAACATATCCTAATACCGGTTATGGCTACATACAACACGAGGCAGAGTCAGCCGACGATAACATATACAAAGTAAAAACATTTACAGAAAAGCCTAATCTTGAGCTTGCAAAAACTTTTTTGCTAAGCGGAGATTTTTTATGGAATGCAGGCATTTTTATCTGGAAAGTTTCTGCAATTATTGCCAGCTTTGAAACAAACCAGCCCGAAATGTATGAAATTTTTTCTGCCGAAAAGGAAAAATACAATACGCCGGAAGAAAAAGCAGCTCTTGAAAAAATATACCCGTTGTGCTCAAGTGTATCTATAGATTACGCTATAATGGAAAAAGCTGATAACGTTTATGTTATCCCCAGCAGCTTTGGATGGAGTGACCTCGGCACGTGGACAAGTGCTTATGATAACCTCGAAAAGGATTATTTGGGCAATGCTATAGCAGGCGATAAAGTGATGGTAATAGACTCAACTCAATGTATGATAACGGCTCCCGATAAAAAATTGCTCGTATTGCAGGGATTAAATGATTTCATCGTTATAGACACAGAGGATGCATTGCTGATATGTAAGAAAGATAAGGAGCAGGAAATAAAGGAATACGTAGCAGAAGTAAAAAGAAATATGGGAGAAAAATATTTGTAAACATTCATACTATAAAAATCTTTTTCATTTCTTCTTTTGCCAATTTGCAGTTAAAACAATATTTTCTTAATTTATGAGATAATTTGCTGTTGTAATATTGAAATATACAAAGCGATGTATTGTTTCGAATTACACTTCAAATATTTTTTTTAGGTTTATCACTGTTGATTCCAAAAACGGGATCTTCTCAATTAATAACAGTAAGCGGAACAGTTTTCGACATTACAAAAAGAACACCGGTAGAAGCTGTAAGTGTTTTAAGCAACTCCGGTAAAGGTACAATTACAGACTCCTTGGGTAAATTCAGTTTGAGTTTAAATGAAAATGATTCCTTATACTTTTCTTTTTTAAATAAATCAACTCCTAAGTATTCTGTAAAAGATATTCAAAATCCGGGAGCTTTTGATATTTCTATCCAGCGAAAAATAAAAGAATTACCAGGAGTTTTTGTAAAACAAAAAAACTATCGTTTAGATTCTTTGCAAAACAGATTGGACTACGAAAAGATTTTTGATTATAAAAAGCCTGGATTAAAAACATCTATGAATTCTTCAGATGTAAATCCTGTAGCGGGATTAGACTTAGACGAATTGATTAATGTGTTTAAATTTAAAAAGAACAAGCGAATGCTTGCTTTTCAAAGAAGGCTGGAGCAGGACGAAAAAGAAAAATACATAAATCACCGGTTTAATAAAGGGCTTATAAGAAAACTTACAGGTTTAAATTCACCCGAAATTGACAGTTTCATGATTGGATACAGGCCGAGTTATGATATGGCAGTTCAATTTAACGATCTGGAATTTGGGCAATTTATTGTAGAAGCGTATAAGTATTATAAAGCAGGAATAAAGATTAATAAACAGTTTTTTTTAAAAGACAATGAATAAGCATAAGAATCCTTACGGTTTTTAAAAATTATTCAGGTCATTGTTTTCTTCTAATTTCTCCATTTCATCGCCCCCGAGGCTGTAATAACTGTTTTCTTCATCCTCTTGCCCTGGTATTTCATCACCCTCTTCGTCAGGATCCGGCTCGTCCAGGTCTTTTGTTGTTCTGGGGAAATATCCCTGTTCCCTCAACTCTTCATCTTCACCCATATCTTTGTCTTCATCGCGTGAGCCTAAGATTAAAAAATCTTCAGCGGTTAAATCAGCATCTGTACCAGGAACCATTTCTATATCATCAGGTTCATCCTCAGTTGCTACGGTCATATCACTCCCGGTTTCCGGAATTCCTTCGATGCTTTTTATATGATCAGGAGTAATATTATGTGAGCGTGTAAGATTTTCTACATCAATATCTACTCTTTTATTTTCATTTTCAGGATTTAAAATATCTTCTTCAGCAGGATAATGAGGATAACCCGGAAAATCCTGGTCAATTTTCTCATCATTAGACTCCTCTACTTTGTCAGGAGTGTTTATCACTTCATCAGGATTATTAGTACTTGGCTGTGGCTTGCCATTTGCATTTCCAGGATCAGTTGTTGTCATTGTAAATATTTATATTATAAAGGTATAAAGGTATAAAAATATATAAGATTAACTTTTATGAAAATAATAAGCACAAAAGTGCATGGCATATTAGATTATCTGGTATGGGCAATTTTAATTATTTCTCCATGGTTGCTTGGTTTTTCTAACGGGCAAGCCCAAACGACTATCCCCGTTATTCTTGGGCTGGCGGCAATTTTATACAGCATTATTACAAATTATGAATTTGGTATTTTTAAGATAATTCCTTTCAGAATTCATTTGATCATTGATGCACTTTCCGGTATTTTATTAGCGTCTTCTCCCTGGCTTTTTGGCTTTGCTGATCATGTATATATTCCACATCTTATTTTGGGAATATTAGAAATCGTGGTTGTATTATTAACTAAAACACATACTTCCGGTAATTATGATAGTACAACCGTAAAGCCTTCTTTCATAAAAAATACTTGACAAAGTGGCCGGATTGACCTTTTTTATCAAGGTTGGATGGCATGCTTTTATATGAATATAGGAAATAGGTAAACATTGATTTAAAATCAATTTTAATAACCAGCTTTTTATTAATATGAAAGAAAATACAAAAGTCCCCTCCAATTTTTATACGGTAGCGCCAGGGGTTTGGGGCAGAAAAGATGTTTTTGTTAACTTTTATATGATCCAGGATCTTACGAATGGTAGTTGGGTATTAGTAGACGCAGGCTTAAAATGGTCTGCTCCAAAAATAAAGGAAATGTCTGAATATCTTTTTGGAGAAGGAAGTGTGCCTGAAGCAATTATTTTAACACACGGCCATTTTGATCACATAGGATCAGTAAAAAGCCTGGCAGAAGAGTGGGATGTACCTGTCTACGCTCATCACCTCGAAATTCCATTTCTGACAGGTCAGTCGAGTTATCCGCCCCCTGACCCTACCGTAGGAGGAGGTTTAATGGCAGCGATGGCGTTTTTGTACCCTGACAGCCCTATAAATATTTGGAAACATGTAAAAGTATTATCCGCAGACGGTATCGTACCTGTTTTATCAGAATGGAGATATATTCATACTCCCGGTCACGCACCGGGGCACATAAGTTTATTTCGCAAAAGTGATAGAGTCCTGATAGCCGGAGATGCTTTTGTAACTACAAAACAAGAGTCGATAATTTCAGTAATGTTTCAGATTAAAGAAATTTCAGGTCCGCCAAAATACTTTACATACGATTGGAATGATGCAGAAGCCTCGGTGCAGGAACTTATGAAACTTGATCCTAAGACTGCTGCTACCGGTCATGGCCAACCAATGCGCGGTATTGAGCTGCAGGAAGCATTGAAAAATTTAAGTGATAACTTTTCTGGTCAGGCTGTTCCTGAAACCGGGAGATATGTTCCGAACCCTGCTATAACTAATGCCAATGGAGTCGTGTATGTACCGCCAAAGAAATACTTTAAAAACGAACTTTTTTTAAAGGTATTTTCCGTTACCGCTTTAGTTACTGCAGGCTTATTTTGGAGCGTTTATAAGAAGAAAAAGAAAATAAGAGAAAATGACAATTTGATTGATGTAGAATATAATTATTAAATATGGTAAAATGTTTATCAACAGTTTACCAATAGAGGAATGTCTATTAAAGTTGTCAAAAAAGCATTGAACTATTTTATAAAAAAAGTCGTAGCTATTAGATAAATTCTATTTAATCAAAACCACACCCAATAAAAGGGATTGGGAATAGCCTCCCTAAAACAATATTCTGTAAATCACCGGTTATTTATAAAGAGTTATTAATTATATTAATTAATGATTAAGTGATAAAAACGGTTATGCTGCAGTTAATTAAAAATTTAGCACAAGACGCCAAAGATGAAATTTTCGATTGTATAGATGCTTTTAAAGGCAAACCAGTAAAGGGACACGGAGATTTTTCTAAACGGATTCAACACCGGCATTGCCTGTTTTGGAACTCGCCTGAAGCCGAGATTGTCAGAAATACTGTTATGAAGGCCAGCGACTCTTTAGAGAGGTGGAAGGATGTAGAAAATTGGCAAAGAAAATTGAGTAATAAGGATAATGCCAGAGAGTTTGCTAAAAAGCATGGATGTAGAGTGCCGGAACTTTACTGGCGCGGAAGAAATATAAAAGAAATTAATTTTACCACGTTTCCTGATCAGTTTGTATTAAAACCTACCATCGGTCATTCTTCAAGGCTTGTCTTTTTAATGCACAACGAGCTTAATTTGCTGGATAACCTTTTTTATTCCCGGAAAGAGTTAACCGAGATCATGAGGAAGGCTTTAGAACAAAATCCTTATATTGAGTTTATTATAGAGGAATTTGTAAGAAGCGAACAGGGAGATTTTAAAATTCCGGTGGATTATAAGTTTCATACTTTTAGGGGAGAAATAGCTGCAATAAACGTCATAAACAGGTTTGCAAATAAAGAAGGTTTTATGAGGGCTTATGATGAGAATTGGAATGTAATAACGGAACTTGGCACTGATTTTCCAAAAGGTCCTTATCAAAGCCCTCCGGCATGTTTGGAAGAAATGAAAATGCATGCTAAAGAACTAAGCAAAGCATATGGAATATATGTGAGAATAGATTTTTATGCGACCGATAAAGGTGTAGTCCTCGGTGAATTTACGCCAACGCCTTCGGCAGGAAAGTATTTTACCCCGGAAGCTGACAAACTACTTATAAAACATTGGAACAAGTACTGTAAAGGAATGATCTAAGCAAGTGAAATTATAAAACAAGTTTAGCCAAAAAGCTTACTCATAGCCCTTTTTAATTTTTTAATGAAAAAAGCCTTTTTGTTCAGAAAGGCCACAGTTGGTATTGGTTGGTAAAGACTTATTGTGATTGCATTTTTTCATCCATTTTTGCACAAAGACCTTCAAAGATTTCATCTACGCTGCCTTCTCCAGGAATATTGAAAACCTTATTGAACTTACGGTAATAGTCCGCTACTGCTGATGTTTTTTGGTGATACTCAATAATCCGGGCTCTTATGACCTCTACATTGTTATCATCACTTCGTCCGCTGGTCAGTCCGCGGTTTAGTAATCTTTGTACCAGTTCTTCTTCACTTACCAGCAATGCGAGCACAGCTCCTATTTCAGTTTGCTTTAGTTTCAATAGTTTATCCAGTGCCTCTGCCTGCGCTTCGGTTCGGGGGAAACCATCAAAAAGAAATCCGGTCGCCTGGGTATTATTATTAAGTGCTGAACTAATCATTCCGATAACTATTTCATCAGGAACAAGCTGACCTTTGTCCATAAATTTTTTCGCCTCTGATCCTAACGGCGTCTGGCCTGCAATTTCACTTCTGAGTATATCTCCTGTAGAAAGATGTTTTAACCCATATTTTAAAACCAGCCTTTCACTCTGCGTGCCTTTGCCGCTGCCGGGAGGACCAAACAAAATAATATTAAACATTATAGGGCTTACCTTAGATAAGCAGCAAATATATGGTTTGAGTATTAAATTTCCTTTAACAGTTTTTTAGTTTCTAATTCATATTCTGTTAATTACAATTATAACATTCAAATCATTTTTTCTACCTATTAGCAATAAAAGAGCAGTAACGTGTAGGTAACAAAGAAAAAAAGTTTACGCATAATCTTTTTTCAGCGTGTTATTAATTATTTTTTCATCTTTAAAAAAAACACGATGATTAATTATACCTTTTGAGTAATTACTTTTATTGTATGAAACTAAGTCAACTGGCTGAAACCCTGGTTGGATCAGAAATTGTAAAACTGGGAAACGCTATCAGCGAACGTGTAAGAAACGGAGAAAAAATATATAATTATACTATTGGCGACTTTGATCCTGCAATATTTCCTATACCAAAGCAGCTTGAAAACGAAATAATTGAGGCTTACAAAAGTCATTATACAAATTATCCTCCCGCAAATGGAATTGCTGAGCTGCGCAATGCAGTTTCCGACTTTTTAAAAGACTGGGAAGGGCTTGATTATTCTGCCAATGAGATTCTGATTGCTGCCGGTGGCCGGCCACTTATTTACACTATTTTTCAAACAATAGCAGATAAGGGAGATAAAGTGATTTATGCAGCTCCATCATGGAATAACAATCATTATGTACACATGATCGGAGCCATCCATTGTGTTATCGAAGCAACCCTGGAAAATAATTTTATGCCTTTGGCTGCAGATATAGCTCCTCATGTCGCGGGTGCAGCATTGCTTTGTCTTTGCTCTCCGCAAAACCCTACAGGTACTACGCTGTCAAAAGAAGAGCTGGAGAAAATATGCGACCTCGTGCTTGAAGAGAACGAAAAACGAGGAGAGGATGAAAAAAAGCTGTATGTATTGTACGACCAGATGTACTGGACTCTGACTTTTGGAGCTACCCGGCATTATAACCCTGTCAGCCTTAGACCTCAGATGAAAGAGTACACTATTTTTGTAGATGGTATTTCAAAAGTATTCGCTGCTACCGGCGTTAGGGTTGGCTGGTCACTTGGTCCGGCATTTATCATTGAAAAAATGAAAGCAATTCTCAGCCATATAGGAGCATGGAGCCCGATGGCTGAACAAAAAGCTACCGCAAATTTTTTAAGGCAAAAAGAAAGCATACAAAATTACCTTGAGCATTTTAAGGCAGAAGTTGAAGAGAGATTAAAAAGAATATATTACGGATTTATGGCTTTGAAAAATGCAGGATTTGCTGTAGATGCTGTTTTTCCCCAGGCGGCTATTTACCTTACCATAAAATTTGACCTGGTTGGAAAAATACAAAAAGATGAAAAAGAACTGAAAAACCAATCAGAGGTAACAGATTATTTGCTAAGAGAAGGAAAACTCGCTGTTGTTCCGTTTTATGCTTTTGGGGCAGATAAAGAATCTCCCTGGTATCGCCTTAGTGTGGGCACTTGTAAAAAAGAAGAAATAAATGAAATGTTCGGTAAATTGAGAGAGGCTTTAAGTATGCTTAAGTGAAAGTAATATCAAATTGTACAAAGGCTTGAAAATTAAAATAATTAGAAATAAGTCAGTTTTTATTATGAATAAACTGAAAACGCTTTAATTTATCAAAGCTGATTATCTTTTCTATTTTTTTCGGTTTTGTTATAATCCTGGAGTTATTAATATCTATAATTTCTGTAGCAAGGCAAAGATTTTCAATACTCTCTGCATGAAATAACAATTGATTTAATTTTTCAATTACCAATTCCATTTCTTTCTCATCAATTGATAGGTTCTTTGAAAGAACTAATAAATCCCTGTTAGCTGATTTCATATTTTTAGGCTTAACAATGTCGAAATTTGCAATAGCAGAAGAAAATATTTTTTATCCTACTGACTTTTTATGTACCATTGGGCAACCGCAACCACGAGACGTTCTGCAACTGGTAAAGGTTACTGTTAATAAAAATAACAATAAAACTGATATTTGGTTAATTTTTTTCATAATTAAACTCATATTGTATCCTTAAATGAGTGTTTATTCAATTTTTAAGAATAAAGTTAACGTTACCATCCTTATTGCCCCGCTTGATTGGGGTTTAGGACATGCCACCCGGTGTATTCCGCTTATTCATTTCTTTTTACAAGCCGGATGTAAAGTGATAATTGCTGCCCGGGGAGCTCAGGCAAATTTACTAAAAGCCGAATTCCCCGCCGTTATCTTTGTCTCTATACCAGGTTATAATATTAAATATACAAATGCTGAACGGGTTTTTGTGTTAAAGATTGCATTACAATTTCCTAAAATTGTTCGGGCAATATATAAGGAGAAAAAATGGCTTAACAGTTTTTTGAAGGAAAATGCTGTTGATGCTATTATTTCTGACAATAGATATGGCCTGTTTCATCATAAAGTTACATCAGTTTTCATTACACACCAGTTACTCATTAAAACATCTTTTGCTTTTGCAGAAAAAATTATTCAACAAATGAATTACCGTTGCATCAAAAAGTTTTCATTATGCTGGATACCCGATGAAAAAGGAATGATAAACCTGGCAGGCGATTTATCTCATCCCGCAGCGTTTCCAAAAGTACCTGTTACTTATATTGGCGGTCTGAGCCGGTTAGAGAAACAAGCAGAAACCCGGCAAAAATTTGACTTGCTTATAATTTTATCAGGTCCTGAACCTCAAAGAACATTACTGGAAAAAAAAATGCTTAATGAACTCAAAACTTTTAATGGAAAAGCAATGCTTGTGAGAGGTTTGCCGGGAAATACAAAAACCTTATCAGCCAAAAGTGACCTGGTAATAAAAAATCATTTACCCGCAAAAGAACTCGAAAAGGCCTTTAATGAAAGCGAATATATAATAAGCCGGAGCGGCTATACTACTGTTATGGATATTTGCAAGCTGCAAAAAAAGTCTATATTGATCCCCACCCCGGGACAAACAGAGCAGCAATACCTGGCTCATCATCTGCAAAAACAGGGCTGGTGCCTGTCAGTTTCTCAAAAGAACTTCACGTTGTCTGAGTATTTGCAGAAGGCGCAAAATTTTAAATACCGGCTTCCTGATCTGAATATGGAGAAATATAAAGAAATCTTAACGGATTTTATAAATAGTTTACATTGAAAGTAAATGAAATAACAAGAATCTTTGAAATATATGACGTTTAATAGTTACCAAATTTTACTATTTACTAAATTTTATTTAAGATATTCTTTTTGATTAAAAATAGTTCTTTTAATATAAACCATAACCTGTTTAAATGTAATGTTTTCTTTTACAGGGTGATAAATAGTATTTTTTCTACTTCCGACCATAAAAAAAACAGGTTTCCAACGCATTGTCCTTAACGTGCAGTATGAAAGCACCGGTGCTACATGATTTTCTTCTGTGGCAAAATCTGCAATCTTAAATCCTGCTTTTTTTAGTAAAGAAGGCAGCAAAACTTCATGGTGGCCGCTATAGCCACCTTTCAGGCACGTATCAATATATTCCAATGCTTTATTTGATATTCTGTAAATAGGGTTAAAGGAATGGATCATTTCTTTTCTATCAAATTTCCCTTCCGGAACTTTTAAAGTCCTCCACCAAAACCAGCCGGGCAAATCTGCATGTCGTCTGATATGGCTGGTAATGAAATCATACTGCTGATCTGATGTAACGTTTTTAAAAAAATCCTTCCAGTTACCGTTAAAAGCTACATCATCTTCTAAACACCAGTAATGCGTGTAGCCAGGATATTTTAAAAAAAATTGTAAAACCGGAAAATGATTACTGCCGGGAACAAGTGTTTTTCTGATAGGTGTATAGCCAAGATTATTCAATATTTCATCAGTAAAAGTTTCAATTTTTACCTCTTCAAGCCCAGGAGGTATCCGGTTTTTATTACTGTGGTACAAAAAAAAGACATCTCCTAAATCTGCAACAGCTTTTTTTAAAGTATGATAATTTTTGATAACGTTTTTTGATAGCCCGGTGGTCACTATTAAAAAAGCTTGTCTGTCAAGGTTGTTAATCATCCCTCAGTCGGTTTTGGTAAAAGTATTTAGAATTTAGTAAGTCATATATGTGCCATTAAAATGAACAGCAAATGTATGTCTGATTTAAATCAGGAAGTTGTTGTGCAAGCCTGCCTTTAGCCATTTCTTTTTTATAAACTCTTTCTTTTTAATAATATTACCAAAATAGTTTGAAAATAAATAAAAATAAATAAGTTTTTAGTCTGCTTTAGGATAATCGAAAAACCAGAACTGTTTTTGTGCAGACGTAAATTCTTTCCAGGTTTTTATATCTGCTTTTACTGCAAAGACTGCGCAGGTTGGCATATCATCAACTCTGACAGACGTAAGTTGATTAGCGAAATCAGTTATTGCCGGGTTATGAGAAAAAACAGCCACTACTTTGTAAATATCATCTAAGTTGTTAATGGCAGCATGAAAAGCCTCGATAACCGGCTCGTATAGAGATGGAACAGTAAGAATAGTTTTTGTTTTTTTCTCATAAGCTTCAGCAAACAAGGCGGCAGTGGATAAAGCTCTTTTAGCCGGGCTGCTTATAAAAGCATCAATCTGTATGTCTTTTTTTATCAACCTTTTAGCCATAACAGGCGCATCCGTTTGACCACGATGGTTTAAAGGACGGTCAAAATCTTCAACATCTAAATCCCAACTGCTTTTGGCATGACGTATGATTAATACTGACTTCATAATAACCTGCTTTAAATATGACTTATATTAGTTGAGGAAGAAATTAGTGCTTTTTTATAAAACAAAGAAATTGGAACTTTAAATGGAGTAAAAGTTTAAGTTTGTACAGAAAATGCTTTATTAGTATTTTTAAGAAATTTTAGAACATTGTAATAAAATAGTATCAGACTCATACATTATGACAGAACAAGAACAAATCATTTCTGATTTTAAAGTAAAGTGTGAAGAAGTAGAATCAAGATATTTTGCCGGAGTACATAGTAGTAATATTGATAATAAAGATGTACTTAATGAAATAAATGACGAAGCAAACGAAGTAGTAAACAGGCACTCCAATATGCCAAATATAAATGCTGCTAACCTTAAAGCAGGTATAGATAAAATTATACAACTTTATCAGGACAAATTAATAACCTAAAATTAAAAGATTTTATCAATGTAGCGAGAAGCAGACTTGAACTGCCGACCTTCGGGTTATGAATCCGATGCTCTAACCAGCTGAGCTACCTCGCCATTTCGGGGTGCAAATATAGATTGATTTTTTAAAAAAAAAAGTGTTTTTTGCTTCAATTCAATAGAACGTAAGTAAAAAGAAATGTTGATAAAGGACTATAATTGCTGATAACATTATACAAAGTAAAAAAAAGACAGCCGTCGTAATATAACACAGTAAATATTACCTTCCAGAAACTGAAGAGGCTGACCCGTTATCTGTACTTGCGCCCGTGCCATTTTGTGTAGTAACGTTATTATCCGGCGTATCTTGTGAAGAAGGATTAATATCAAAAGCGGTATTTAAAATAGCAGATGTATGTGCATAAACCATATCAGGATAGCTGACAAATACACAGCTTCCGCCTTTGATTGCATCAATTATACGAAAATGTATGCCATAAGGAACTGCAGGACAGCCTAAGCTTCTGGCGATCGCTCCTCTTGCACCTAAGATAGATTCGCCTACAAACCTTGACCCGTGCAATACTATTGACCTCGTTTTTACTTTGTCATTTATACCGGGCTCCATTCCGTTTAATTGTAAGCTATAGCCGGATTTTCCTTTATAAGGTTGACCTGTCACCATAAATCCAAGGCTGCTTTTGTTAGAATTATTAAAGTTTGAAAAACTGGTGGCAAATTCTTCCCCGCTGTTTTTGCCGTGGGAAACGTAGGTGTTGAATAATAAGCGACTATCTGCCAGGTCAACAACGTATAATCTTTTATTTCTGCTGCTTTGGCTGTAATCACAAATGGTAAGAAGGTTTGTCTTTTTTAATAAGCCTTTGTTTTGCAGGTATTGAAAACCTTTATATGCATTAAAGAAAACATCTTTGTCAAGACCATACTGCCCGAGACTGATTAAATCATAAATGGAATCGGCTGTTCTTTTTATGACAGGCGTACTTGAGTAATTGTTAAGCAGTGAAGGGAAATTTTTATCTCCGCCCGATCCTTTTTTTCCCTCTCCTGCAAAAGATTGAAGGGAAATGAAGAGTAAAACAAACAAAATGGTTTTTTTAGCATGCCGTGAAAATCCTTGCATAAATTCTGATCTTACAGGTTTATTATTCTGATTATGGGGAGGGCAAATTAGAATATTTATAGTACTAAAATAAGTTAAAAATTTTTAACAGTTTTATTTTTATCTTAAAACATGATTGGTTATCATTTGTTCTGCTTATTTTTTTATGAACCTGTTGCAAATTTATTAACAGTAAAACGTCAAAACCAACCTCTTTTTTTAAACAGCCCCAGCATAACCACAGGCACTATCAGCATAACTGCCACGGTTATATAAAATCCCCATTTTTGGTGGGCATAAGGAATAACATCGAAATTCATTCCGAATATGCCGCCGATGACTGCGCCTGGTGCAAGTAAACATGTAACGATTGCCATTACCTTCATAACTTCATTCATCTTCAAGTTTACCTGGTTTATATAAAGATCCTGCAAGTTGGTTAAGAGATCGCGGTAATTGTCTGCCACTTCATTTGCCTGAACAATGTGGTCATAAACGTCTTTGAAATATTTACTGACTTTTTCGTCAAGCAATTCATTTTCACTCTTAATAAAACCATTTACAAGCTCTCTCACCGGTGATACATTTCTTTTTAAAACAATCATTTCTTTTCGCAGCGCATTAAGCCTGGTTAAGGACTTTTTATTATTGTCACGTATTATTTCTTCTTCGAGCAGTTCTATTTTGTCACCTAAGTTTTCCATTACAGTAAAGTACTGGTCTACAATAACGTCGAGTAAACTATAGCACAAATAATCTGCGCCTCTCTGTCTTAGCTTACTGTGAGGTATCTGCAGTTTATGACGAATACTGGTAAATACATCTCTTTCGGCATCTTCCTGAAAAGTGATTACAAAGTTTTTTCCCAGTGCAATGCTTATTTGCTCCTGTTCTACAGTAGAGTCTTCTGTATTGAAGTACAACATATTCAGCAGGCAAAATAAGATTCCTTCTATGTCATCCATTTTGGGTCGTTGGCCTATACTTAAAATGTCTTCTACAAGAAGAGGATGTATTTGGAAATGTTGGCTTATTGCTTCTGTATCTGCTTTACAAATGCCGTCTATGTTTATCCAGTTTACTTTGTCACTGTCGCAGAAAGCAAGCGTTTCCCTGATATTGTCAAATTCAAATTGTTCGATAGACTCTGCATTATAGCTATACAAGCAGACTTTTGTATCTTTTGCATCTTCCCTTACAGGTTGAACTGCAGGATTGAAGCTAAAAATCTCTTTGGTTCTGCCGGCCTCATAAACGGGCTCTGTTAATTGCTTAAAATATTTTTCAGCACTCATCTATTAAAGATAATACAACATTTAGAAAAACATTAATTTAGTGCTTTTTGAAATAATGCTTTTAAATGACCTGTACGAAAAAATCTGCAAATAAAAATGCGGTATTTTTCTGTTAATACAGCCCGTATTTCATCAAAATAATTATAGTAAGGCTGTTGACTAAATATTTATAGTTGGGGAACGATCCGGAGTAATCTTTTTATATAAGGCCTGATCTCTGCCGGCTGCTGGTTTACATCTGTATCAATGTCCCACGAGTTTAATGTACCGTTGTGTTCCATCTCTATATGAATAGCGCCCTGATCTGCACAATTGGGGCAACCAAAGGTTTGGTTTGGATGGTTTAACAGGTAGCCGGGAAAACTTTCTTTTAGTTCTTTTGCCAGCAAAGACTTATCATCCGGTAATGGATTTGAGTCAAAAAGAATTGTTTCCTGGCCGGGAGCAAAAGCTTTATTCCGGTATACTTTTTCGTTCTCAATTTTAAAATAAGTATAATTGCCAGGACGCGAACCTCCGTCTGTACCAAATATAAATGTATCTCTTGCAGAAGTTTTACTGTTGCGTGAGAAATTTATTTTTTTACAAAAAAAGCCTGCAAAAGTTATAATAACAATGATGAAGGTGATTCTCATCTTTTGGTTTATGCCATGACAATTCATCAGTCAGTAATGTTGCACCATTATTTGTATAAAAAAGAAGATTTTTATTAGTATAATTATCAATCAGAATGTTGAATTTGTCTTCCTTTTAATAAATGCGAAAAAAGCTGCATAATGGTTTGCTGTACAAGGGAGCGTCGCAACGATGTTGAAGATAGATATACTGCTGATTACCAAAAAAATCGTTCGCGGTTAATAATATAAAAAGTCAGTTGTTCAGGAGATTAAAGCTTCGTAATCCTGTAAGGTATCAATGTCAATACTCCCCAAAGGAAACGGTATGGAAACAACAGATTCTGTATGTTTGAACAATAATTTTTTAGCTCCTTCCTGGCCTCTTAACAACAATAACTCAGGAAATAATTTCTTGTCGAACAATGCTGGCACACCAAGAGTATTATTGTAAGAAGAGGCAATGATGTCTTTCCCGGTTGCCGCTTTGGTGTTTATTAAATCATTAATTAATTCAGTATTTACATGCGGCTGGTCACAAACCGTAAGTACAGCCGCAGACACGGCCGGCTCTGTTTGCTGCAACATTTTTATACCTAAACGAATGGAAGAAGACATGCCTTCCTGCCATTGGGGATTTTGACAAATGATAATTTGTTGTTCTTTTTTGTGAAATTGTATTTCTTCGGCATAAGCACCTAAAATGATGATAACCGGCCTGCAGGCGGAGTCAACCGCAGTTTTTACTGCATGTTGCAACAGACTTTCGCCGTTATGTAATAAATTTTGTTTTGGTTCACCTAACCTCCGCGATTCTCCTGCTGCAAGTATTACCAGCCCTGTCATGAATTTTGTTTTTAGTTACTGATTTTTGATGTTTTTCAATAATTTTTTGTATTTCGCCTGTTTCCTTTGCTGCGTCGTGCATAAAAAACCGCAGCAATGCCTGCAGCAACTGCAGCACCTGTTATGACTGCATTACGTGTTGTGTGTTTTGAGCGCCATCCTCCGTCAATACCCGTGTTTGTATTGTTTGCCTCAAAAATACTTCCGTCGGATATTGGAATTTGTTTAGCTCTTTTAAAATAAAATTCCATCAGTCTTACAAGAATGCTTTGCGTAACTCCGGGAAATAAACCATTTACAAATTTAAAAAAAACAGCGGAAGCTCCGAATGTAACGGCGTTCTTAGGACGAACTGCCAGCGAAACTATAGCTTTTGCTACCGTACGGGCATCGTAAACAGGCGGGATAGGTTTAATGGGGCGACCTGTATAATTAGCGCTGTGCTGAAAACCAGGCGTATCAATAAAGCCGGGAAAAATATCACAAACTCTTATGCCTGGATACTTGATTAATTCGCCGCGAAGCGCTTCGGAAAAACCGCGTAAACCAAATTTGCTTGCTGCATACGCGACAGAATAAGGTTGTGCGATCCAGGCGCCTAAAGAATTGACATTGATAAGCACGCCATACTGCTGTTTTTTAAAATAAGGCATCACAGCATGAGCTCCGTGAATATAACCCATCAGGTTGGTTTCAATAACCTGCTCGTGTGCCTCGATGGGTGTTTGCGTAAACTCTCCCACGCTGCCAATGCCTGCGTTATTGATCCATACATCAATGGTCTTACCAAAATCTGCTGCAGCCTCTGCCAGGCGCTTCATTGCTTCTGCATTGGTAACATCGGTTTTAACTGCAACAGCTTTTACCCCAAATTTTTCACACGCTGCTGCTGCCTGTGCCAGCGCATCTTCACGCCGTGCAGCCAGTACAAGGTTTGCCCCGCTTTGCGCAAATGCAATAGCTGCCGCACGCCCGATACCACTGGAGGCTCCGGTTATGACAACTGTTTTTCCATTCATTATCCGTTTAAAATCTTTGGTGGTCATAAAGTTGTATTTACAAATATTAGCACAGCGTGAAATCTATTCCGGCAAAATTAGAGCCACTAAAATTAGTTAATCCAATAGTTTGAAAAAGGTTTTAAACTATTTTCAAGTGTTTAAGCTATTTATACTAAAGGCAAAAGTTATGGCTTTTAAAAGGATTTTGATTATTGTATATTGCTTAACCTATTTCTTATTCATATTTTGCAAAAGAAGACTTTTTTTTGGTTCAGGCACATTTTCAAATTTATACGGACAATGCCTGCAGCCATTACCACAACAAAAACCTCTTTCCAAATGATACTTTTCAGTAAAAACCATATAGCCTGATTCATTGTAATAAAAATCAACTCCTTCAGTCAACTTCGTGTTCAATTAGTAATTGTTTTAGCTGTTCATCTGCATCCGCAGGAAATGATTTATTAAGAGAGAATTTAAGGTAATATATACGATTGCTTTTAGCAATATCCAGCTTCTCATAATGTGTTTTGATATGTAAATCTTCACTTAGTTCAGTTTCAGCATATACATCATCAATATCCTCTAACAAGTCAAGTCTGAATAAGTTGATTACTTTTTTAGTGAAATTATACAAATCAGGGCTATCTGTTTTTAGATTAACAATACTATCATTTCCCATTATCTTTTGATATAATTGTAAAAACCTGGGATGTGTTAACCGTTTCTTCGCCCTGCTGACCCGTAATTGAGGATCAGGAAAAGTAATCCATATTTCGTCAACCTCGCCTTCGGCAAAATAATCTGTAATCTTATCTATTTGTGTACGTATAAAAGCTACGTTTGCCAGTCTTTCCCCGAGAGCTGTTTTGGCACCAACCCACATACGGTTGCCTTTTATATCTAAGCCGATAAAGTTTTTTTCAGCATACATTCTTCCCAGTCCGACTGCATACTCACCTTTACCACATGCAAGCTCTAAGATCACAGGATTATTATTGAGAAAAAAGTTTTTCCATTGCCCTTTCATATTTTGCGGATATTCCAGCACGTTTGGAAAACCCTTAATTTCTGCAAACCTTATTAATTTTTTTTGACCCATAAGACAGCAAAAGTAAATAATATATTGAGGTCAGCAGTTAGGGAAAAACAATTGCCATTACGCCCAAATGGAATTAAAAAGGACATTTTTTAATTGATTTAACAAGAACGAAGGAATTACATTTCTTTGTAAGCTTATTAGGACTTATTATACCATTATTCACTTACGTATATATTTTTGAAGTACCCCTTAAATATGTTTGTTCTCTTTCCTGCAGTACAGTTACAAAATCTTCATCATCTCAATGATTGTATGCTTCCTCTATCTCAACTTCTACCATTGAGAATATTGCCTGCAGCTTTTTTTCTTCAGCATTTTCTATATAATGATGTAACTTTTGACGTAGTTCGGCGGTATCCATTGTTAGATGTTTAGAACAAATTTACTTTTTATTCGAAAAAAGAAAACAAATTCAATTATGATATTACATTTATACCTCGCTATCTGTATACTTTATGACTAACGACAACCAAAAGAAAGGTCTTGTTCCCATCATTGCTGCCTCATCGCTCGGTACTTTAATCGAGTGGTATGACTTCTACATTTTCGGCAGCCTTGCTACCATTATATCCACCAAATTTTTTCCTTCGGGCAACCCGACAGCAGCGTTGCTTAGCACGCTTGCCACTTTTGCCGCAGGTTTTGTTGTACGGCCTTTTGGTGCGCTTTTCTTTGGAAGGCTCGGAGACCTGATTGGGAGAAAATATACTTTCCTGGTCACGCTTATTATCATGGGTCTCTCCACATTCTTAATTGGCTGTGTTCCGGCTTATGAAACCATCGGTTTTTTAGCCCCGGTTTTGGTTCTGTTGCTTCGCCTGCTGCAAGGCCTTGCCTTAGGCGGCGAATATGGCGGAGCAGCAACTTATGTAGCAGAGCATTCCCCTGTAAACCAAAGAGGATTTTATACTTCCTGGATACAGACAACTGCAACGCTTGGATTATTTATCTCCTTATTTGTAATTATAATTACTAAAGGGGCAATGAACGACGAGTCCTTTAATGATTGGGGTTGGCGGATGCCTTTTTGGATTTCTATACTGATGGTGGCGGTATCTGTGCTGATAAGAATGAAAATGCAGGAATCTCCGGTTTTTGCAAAAGCAAAGTCTGAAGGCAAAACTTCAAAAAATCCATTAAAAGAAAGCTTTGGCAATAAACTTAATTTCAAATTTGTGCTGCTTGCATTATTTGGAGCGACAATGGGCCAGGGAGTTGTATGGTACACGGGACAATTTTATGCACTTAGCTTTATTCAAAACACTTTAAGCATAGATATAACACAGGCAAGCAAAATCATAATGTTAGCGCTTGGTATGGGCACTCCGTTCTTTTTGGTTTTTGGCGGTTTATCTGATAAGATTGGCAGAAAATGGATAATGCTCGCCGGAATGCTGGTTGCCATTTTTAGTTATCGCCCTATTTACTCAGCTATGCACGACGCAGGAAGCGTAGAAAACAAACACGAAATACCTGCAAATAAAAGAATGGATGCAAGTGTAACAGCCGACAAAGCAAATGTTGCAAATACTATAAAAACTACAGTAACCACTCACGAATATTCAGACGGAACTTTGTATAAAGAAACAAAAAAAGAAACAATGCCTGCAGATGCAGCAAAAGTAACTACTGCTGCTGACATAAAAATTACCAAAGCTGTAGTACTTGATAATGGTTCTTTCTGGAAATTGGTATGGCTTGTATTTATCCAGGTGATATTTGTAACGATGGTGTATGGGCCAATAGCAGCCTTTTTAGTTGAAATGTTTCCTTTAAAAATCCGGTACACTTCCATGTCGCTTCCTTATCATATTGGCAATGGCATTTTTGGAGGACTGCTGCCGGCAGTAGCAACTTTTCTTGCTGCTAAAGCAACACAGGCAAATGAGGCTGCAGCTAAAGCAGGAACCAAACTTCCTTATGATAAACCTTTTCTGGAAGGACTTTGGTATCCTATAATCATTGCCGGTGTTTGTTTCGTTATCGGCGCTTTATATATTAATGCAAAAGATAAAAATGTGTATGATTAACCTCTATAATATTAAATTTTAAATTTTAAAAAATGAATAAGTTACGCAGATTAGCAGGTATTGTCTGGATAATACTTGGATTAGCGGGTGGTTACTACTTAATTGTTAATCAGGCCATCCCCAAGTTTGAAAGCAATAAAACAGAAGATTTAATTCCTGCTATCATTTATGCTTTTGTTTTAACCCCGATAATTGTCGGAGGTTTGCTGATTTTTGGAAAATATGCACTCCAGGGAGAATACGATGAGAAAGTGTAATTTTCCAGTTTTTATTAAAGAATAATTGAGACATAATTATTGTTATTTTCATATACCCTCATTATAATAGTTTTGTCCGTAAGTAATCTATAAATGTCAATAGTTGTAACTGAATTAACTAAGGTATATGGCGAACAAAAAGCCGTAGACAAAATATCTTTTTCAGCTCAAAAGGGTGAAATAGTTGGTTTTCTCGGGCCTAACGGAGCAGGTAAATCAACGACTATGAAAATGATAACCGGCTATCTGACTCCTGACAGCGGTGTCGCAACTGTAAGCGGCGTAAACGTAGCTGATAATCCGATTGCTGCAAAACAAAAGATTGGCTATTTGCCCGAGGCAAATCCTCTCTATACAGATATGTACGTAAAAGAATACCTTGATTTTATAGCAGGCGTGCATGGGATAAAAAATAAAAAACAACGGATAAACGATGTGATCGGGCTTACAGGATTATCAGTGGAGCAAAAGAAAAAAATAAGCCAGTTGTCCAAAGGTTACAGGCAAAGAACAGGGTTGGCTGCCGCACTCATTCACGATCCCGAAGTTTTAATTTTAGACGAACCTACCAGCGGCCTTGACCCGAACCAGATAATTGAAATAAGAAACGTAATAAAGAACCAAGGAAAAGATAAAACAGTTCTCTTCTCTTCTCACATATTGCAGGAAGTAGAGGCAATTTGCGACCGCGTGATTATCATTAATAAAGGAAAACTTGTGGCAGACGACCGGCTTGTAAACCTGCAGCAAAAAGGAAGTACGGATATGGTGAAAGTTACCTTTAAAGAACCCTTGGAAGCAGAATGGCTGAACAGGTTGAAATACGTGCTGACTGTAAATAAGCTCGACTCTTTTAGCTGGCAAATAAAGTCGTCAGATGCAAACGAGGTAAAAAGAGAATTGCTCGAAATGAGTTTGCAACATAATCTTAATATCGTTTCTTTGCAGACAGAAGGCGGAAGCCTCGAAGATATTTTCAGAAGACTGACAAATGCATAATAGTTTGAAGCTTAATAAAATTTAATGTATGGGTGCACGAAAATTATATGAAGAAAAGATACTTGATTTAATTAAAAATATTCCCGAGGAAGAATTGCCGAAGGTTGTTTCATTGATTGAAAGAATTAAAGAAGAACAAACAAAAAAGTATCTGGCGGCTATTAAAGAAGGCCGGGGTAAGTATAAAGATGCTTTAAGTCCTTTAGAAGAGTTTATGAAACGCAAACAAGAAGAAAAGTTATTAGATAGATGAATATTTTGGAGACTCAAAGTTATGTGCTAGATGCATGTTCGATGATAGCCTTTTTTGAAGATGAACCTGGAGCTGAAAAGTTGAATGAAATTCTTGACAAAGCAGCTATATTAGAATGTTTGGTTTTAATGCATAATGCCTCTGTTGCAGAAGTGTATTACGATGCCATTCGGTCTGCAAAACAAAGAGAGACTTTAATATTGGAATCGCTAAACTCTTATCCAATTACCTTTATTGACCGTATTACAACGGATATGATTAAATGGATGGGTTATTTTAAAACAACTTATAAAATGTCATTTGCAGACAGCATTGTTTTGGCAACAGCAAAACTTAACAATGCAAAAGTGGTAACATCTGACCATCACGAATTTGATGTGATAGAAAAAAGCGGAGATGTTGCCTTTGAATGGATAAGATGAATAAAGAGATACAAGTACAAGTGAGTGACACAACGATGCTGAGAAATGATAAAATGCCGACCTCTAAAAATAATAAACCATAATCAAAAACCTTTACCAATGAGCTACATTTCAGACATTCATGCCAGGCAAATTTTAGACAGCCGTGGCAACCCAACAGTAGAAGTAGACGTAATAACAGACGATGGCATTATCGGCCGTGCAGCAGTGCCAAGTGGCGCCTCTACCGGTATACACGAGGCTGCGGAGTTGCGTGATAACGATAAATCTGTCTACGGGGGAAAAGGTGTTTTGAAGGCAGTAAAAAATGTAAATGAAGTAATTGCAGATCCTTTGTCAGGATGGCCTGTAGCTGACCAGGCCGGCATAGACAAAAAACTAATAGAACTCGACGGAACTGAAAACAAAGGAAATCTTGGGGCAAACGCTATGCTGGCTGTAAGCCTTGCCGCAGCAAAAGCTGCTGCGCAGGAAAGCAACCTGCCTTTGTTTAAATATATAGGCGGCGTTAACAGTTGTATTTTGCCAATTCCCCTGATGAACATTTTAAACGGCGGAGCACACGCTGACAACAAAATAGATTACCAGGAATTTATGATCGTACCGATGGGCGCCGAGACTTTTAGTGAAGGCCTGCGTTGGGGAGTCGATATTTTTCACCAGTTAAAAACAGTCTTGAAAAAGAAAGGCTACAGCACAAATGTAGGAGACGAAGGCGGTTTTGCCCCAAATATTCAAAGCAACGAAGAAGCGATCGAAACCGTTTTAATGGCTATAGAAGCCGCAGGATACAAAGCCGGTGAGCAAATAGGCATTGCGATTGACGCAGCTACTTCCGAAATGTTTAAAGACGGAACTTACCGTTTTCATAAAAGCGACGGAAAAAAGTACAATATTGATGAAATGGTAAATTATTGGGTTGAATGGGCGAATAAATATCCTATTATAAGTATTGAAGACGGAATGGCAGAAGAAGACTGGGAAGGCTGGAAAAAACTTACAGACGCTTTAGGAAAAAAAGTACAATTGGTTGGTGATGATCTTTTTGTGACCAATACAAAAATATTGCAAAGAGGCATTGATGAAGGTATTGCAAACAGCATTTTGATTAAAGTAAACCAGATCGGAACGTTAACTGAAACGATTAATGCTGTACAGTTAGCGCAGGTAAATGGTTACACTACTATCATGAGCCACCGAAGCGGTGAGACTGAAGATACAACTATAGCCGACCTTGCTGTCGCATTAAATTGCGGCCAGATTAAAACGGGCAGTGCGAGCCGTACAGACCGGATGGCAAAATATAATCAGCTTCTTCGCATTGAAGAAATGCTGGGTGAAAACGCCATCTATCCTAAAGGAAGATTTAAATTTATAAAATAATTATGCTTTTTTAATCCTTGTTATTTAACTATATTTTTAGCTTTACGGAAGATAATTTTTTTGAAGATGATTAAGTTTTCTTATTTATTAAAAATATTTAAAAACAAATACATTCTGTCTCTTATAGTGTTTGCTATATGGATTTCTTTTTTTGACCGTAATGATCTTTTTACACAACTGAGCAGAAAACAGGAATTGAAAAAACTTGACAGCAGTGCAGCTTTTTATGAAACAGAAATTGCCAATACAAAAAAAGATTTAATGGATCTTAATAATAAGCCTGCCATTCTTGAAAAATTTGCAAGAGAGAAGTTTTTTTTAAAACGGGCAAATGAAGATATTTTTATAATAAGTGACAGTGCCACCGGTAACAATAATTAAAAAAAAACTCTGCAATATTTTAAATATAAATGCGTTTTTTATATCACCAGACTTTTTTGCATAACGTGACAAAAACATTCTTTAAGCTATGATAAATTATACAAGCGAAAAATTGATACAGTATTTGTATCATGAAACATTAGAAGAAGAGACAAAAGCTATTGAAAAGGCCATACAAACAGATTGGACACTTAAAGAACAATTTGAAGCTTTAGAAGGCGCGAAGCAAGATCTGGATAAACTTGTTAAAAGTCCGCGGCCTGAGTCTATAGCAGCTATCCTTAATTATGCCCGTACATCCCAAGAGATGGCACAGCGCTGACCATACTCTCAATAAAGTTACTTTCAGACCCGTATCTTTGATAACAGTTTATGACTGCAAAAGAAAGATACGGGTTTGTTATTTCCTGGTTTCAGCAAAATGCTCCCGACGCAGAGACTGAATTAATGTATGATACTCCCTTCCAACTGCTCGTAGCGGTTGTGCTTTCCGCTCAATGTACAGATAAGCGTGTTAACATAACCACACCTGCACTTTTTGCAAAATACCCTTCTGTAAAAGAATTAGCCGGTGCAGAATATGAAGACCTTTTTGATATTATTAAAAGTATTTCCTATCCCGGCAATAAGACGAGACATCTGCTTGGAATGGCAAAAATGCTGCAGGAAAAGTTTAATGGCGAAATACCGTTGAGTGTTGAAGAATTAATACAATTACCTGGAGTGGGGAGAAAAACTGCAAATGTGATAACATCAGTAATTGATGACCAGCCTAACATGGCTGTTGACACCCATGTATTCAGGGTAGCAGCGCGTATAGGTCTTACCCGGAATGCAAAAACTCCGTTGGCAGCAGAAAAACAGTTGGTTAAACATTTACCTGTTAATTTAATTAATATTGCTCATCATTGGTTAATATTGCATGGAAGATACATCTGCGTTGCAAGAAATCCAAAATGCCCTGAATGTGGTTTAAAACCTGTTTGCAGGTACTATTCTTTGAAAAGAAATTTAAATGTAAAAAAAATTTAAATTTTGTTTTTAAAAAATACCTATAAGCTCTTCTTCTATGAGTAAAGAAAAAAAAATATTTGTTTTTTTACTGCTGATCTGTTTTTCTACAAAAATATACAGTCAATTTGTGCATAGCAGGTATTATTATTATTACGATCAGCCTTTTGTATTTGAAATCGGGGCAGGGATAGGTGCAATGAATTGTATAACAGATATAGGAGGAGCAAACGGAGACAAAACATTTTATCTCAACGAAATGCGCCTCAAAAACTTCAGGCCTGCACCCAGCATTTATGCCAGTGCTATGTATCACAACTTTATTGGCGCACGTCTTGAAGGCACTTTTGGCCAAATACGCTCTGCAGACACAGATATTCAACCACAAACCAATAATTCCAACTCAAGAAAAATCAGAAATCTAAGTTTCAGAAGCAATATTGCCGAAGTTTCCCTGCTGCTGGAATTTCATCCCTTCTTAGTATTCAGCTATGAAGAAAAAAACTGGTTGGTTGAGCCCTACCTGACTGCAGGTCTTGGATGGTTCACTTTCAACCCCCAAACCCTGTACAATGGAACCTGGGTTGATTTAAGACCCCTGCATACAGAAGGTGAAGGTTTTCCTGAATACCCTAATGTTTCCAACTACCATCTTTCGCAGGTTAACGTTCCGGTTGGTATTGGTGTCAGGTACAATGTATCCTCGAGAATTAATGTACGCCTTGAATATATGCACCGCATACTTGCTACCGATTATCTCGAAGATGTAAGCAGCAACAAATTTATTAATCCTTCTGCGTTTGATAAAAATCTTTCTCCTGTTCTCGCTGCAGATGCCAAAGCTTTGTATAACAGGAGTAAACAGCCCGCAGTTTCTCCGAGAAGAGGAAACCCTGATAATAATGATACTTATATGTCTTTATCTTTGAAAGTAGGTATAATCTTAGGCAGGGAATTCAGACCATAAAAAACAGTAATTATGCTTTTAAAGAAAGGTGGTCCTGCAAGATCGCCTTTTTAGTTTTAGAAAATGCAGGCCTGTAATTGCTCAAAAACATCTCTTACTATTTTCTTAAACGATTCTAAAATCTTTTTAATAATAATTTGGATTATTTAAAAACATATAAAAGCTTTATAAACAGTCAATACCTGAGTGAAGGAATAAGAATAACAGCAGGTGTCTTGCTGCCTGCTTTCGTAATGAGCTATTTTAATATGCTCTCTGCAGGTATTTCAATTTCCTTAGGCGCCCTGTTTGTCAGCGTCACTGACAGTGCCGGACCGGTTCATCACCGCCAAAACGGAATGATGGTATGTATAGCAGCCATTACAATAATAACGCTCATAGCAGGCTCTCTCGCAAATTCACCCGTATGGTTGGGAATTTTTCTTTTTATCGCTTGTTTTTTTTTCTCCATGATTAATATTTATGGCACAAGAGCGGGATCCATAGGCACAGCCACACTTATCATACTCACACTTTCGATAGATACGCGCCTCAACCTTACAACACCTGCCCTCGTTATCAGGCACGCACTTTTAATAGCATCGGGCGGTTTGTGGTATATGTGCTTCAGTATGCTGTTGTACAATGTCCGTCCCTACCGGCTTGCACAGCAAGCTTTGGGTGATTATATACAGTCAACCGCAGAGTACCTGTTAATCCGTTCGCAGCTGTATGACCGTGATGTAAATTACGAAAGCATTTTCCTGCATTTACTGCAGCAACAATCAGATGTGCAGCACAAGCAGACAGAGCTGTCAGAACTGTTGTTTAAAACAAGAAGCATTGTAAAAGAAACCACTAATATCGGCCGCACACTGGTAATGATACACCTGGATGTGGCTGATATTTTTGAAAGAATAATGATCTCGCACCAGGAATATTTACAATTGCATCAATATTTTGATGAAACAGCCATTCTTAATGATTATCATCTTTTAGCAAAGAGTCTTGCAGAAGAGCTTGATGGCATTGGCATTGCTGTTAAAAGCGGAGTATCTTATTCTTCTCATAGTAATATCGGACAGCAAATAACAAATGCAAGAAAAGAACTTAATAATTTACGTGAGACGTATCTGAAACCTGATAATATAGATGGCTTTATAAGCCTGATACAAATTTTAGAAAACATACAGGATTTGTATGATCGCTTGTTAACTCTTAAAAAATATACACAATACAAAAGTACCCCCGGCAAAACCAACATATCAGAAACAGTTTATAAAAAATTAATTTCTTCCCAGGAAATTTCTCCCGGCCTTTTCATTGATAACCTTACGCTGAAGTCAGATACTCTCCGGCATTCATTGCGCGTAAGCATAGCAGTGCCTGCAGGTTTTATATTATCCCATTTTTTAAAAATCGGACATAGTTATTGGGTTCTCCTTACCATAATCGTTATTTTAAAACCAGCCTTCAGTCTTACCAGAGAGAGAAACAGAAACAGGATTGCCGGTACTTTAGCAGGCATTCTTATTGGCGTTTTTATCCTGTTTATTACAGAAAATAATACGGTTTTACTTATATTGCTTGTCCTGTTTATGGCAGGAAGCTATACTTTTTTCCGGACAGATTATTTTATAAGTGTATTATTGATGACTCCGTACCTGGTGCTTTTTTACCATTTTTTATATCCTGCAGATTTTAAAATATTGCTTACAGACAGGATCATAGATACTTTGATTGGTTCTGCAATCGCTTTTCTTGCAAGCTATTTTTTATTTCCCCTTTGGGAAAGGAAAAAGATAAAACCGTTAATGACAGAAATGCTTGCGGAAGTGAAACAATACTTTTCTGTTATTGCAGGCGCTTTCAACGGTGAAACAGCTGCTTCCGCCGCACAGCAGGTGGCAAGAAAAAATGCACTGGTAGCTCTTGCTAACTTATCAGATGCTTTTAACCGGATGTCATCTGAGCCGAAAACACAGCAAAAAGGCGTTGAAACGCTGCACCACTTCGTAGTTTTAAACCATAAGATTACTTCCTACATTGCTGCTTTGTCTTACTACACCCAAGTGAAAACTATATCTCATAAATCTGATGACTTCATAAAAGTTACTGACGATATTCTTCAGTATTTTACCAATGCCTCAGGCTATCTTAACAATGAAGAAGTTACGGATAAAACGATTGCTGATAAAGCTTCTTTAAGAATGCTCAATAATAAAGTAAATGTATTATTGGAAAGAAGAAAACAGGAACTGGAAGACGGACTTCTTGAAACTTCTACAATACGACCGTTAACAGACTTAAAATCTGTTGTTGACCAGTTTAAGCTGATTTATAATGCAGCAATGGAAATAAATAAAACAGCAAAGAAAATGACAACACAATACTTAGGCGATTAAGCCTGCCGATCTGCTTATTTCGAGCATGCGGTCCATTGGTTTTTTTGCTGCAAGGCGCAATTGTTCTTCCATCAGTATTTCGGGCGTCTCATACTCCATGCACAAATACAGCTTTTCCAGTGAATTTAATTTCATATAAGGGCAATCATTACATGCACAGCTATTATTTGGCGGCGCCGGAATAAATGTCTTATGCGGAGCATCTTTTTGCATCTGGTGCAAAATACCGGTTTCGGTAGCCACAATAAATTCGTTGCAGCTATCAGTTACCGCGTACTTAAGCAACTGGGTGGTGCTTCCCACAAAATCAGCAATGCGGAGAACAGGTTCTTCACACTCAGGATGCGCGATCATCTTTGCATTAGGATGACGTATTTTCAGCTTCGTTATTTTTTCAAGGCTGAATATTTCGTGCACAATACAAGCACCATTCCACAGCAGCATATTCCGGCCTGTTTTCCTGTTTAAAAATCCTCCCAGGTTTCTGTCAGGGGCAAATATTATTTTTTGATCGGCGGGCAGACTTTTTAAAATTGCCTCTGCATTGCTGCTGGTACAAATAATATCACTCAATGCTTTTATCTCAGCGGTACAGTTTATATAACTGATAACTATATGGTCGGGATGCATTTCTTTAAAAGACCTGAATAAATCAGTTGGCGCACTGTCAGCTAAAGAACATCCCGCCTTTAAATCAGGTATTACAACCTTTTTCGTCGGATTTAGTATTTTGGCTGTTTCTGCCATAAAGTGGACTCCGGCAAACACGATCATATCTGCATTCGTAGATTGCGCCTTTTGAGCCAGGCCTAAACTATCACCAAGATAATCCGCCACATCCTGTATATCTGCATTCTGGTAATAATGTGCAAGCACAATGGCATTCTTTTCTTTTTTCAATCTTTCGATTTCAGAAAACAAATCCAGACGCACATCTATGTCTATATCGAGAAAACCTTTTTCTTCAACTTTATTTTTTGCTTCGGCAATGTTCATAACTCTTGTATTAATTCTTATAATACTTTATTCATAAATAAACTATTACTACTACGGCTCTTAACAACGGGATAACTTTTATTATAATTATTTGCAAAAGTAAATTATGCTGCTTTATCCACGATTATTCCCACAGCATTCACAGGTATTATTATAATAAAATTAAGGGTTACGGCAGGTTTCTAACATAGGTGCACTGTTTTACCGCTGTATTATAAATAGTAAAAACAAAAGTTATTTTTATGTTAACACAAAAAGAATAATTATCGATCAGGGCATTGCTGCAGGCGATAATTACAAAATGAAGGGAAGTTGTTAGAAAAGTTTGCAGACAAAAAAGAAGGAAAAAACGCTTTCCCCCCAAAAAATATTGTTATAAACAACAAACTGTGGAAACAAAATAAATTGGAAAATCTCTTTTTTTATGTATGGAAGCAGTTGTTAACACTTAATAATCAAACAAGCTTTTCGCAAAGCAAGCAGTAATAAGGCTTTTAAAGTGTTTTCCACATTTGTACAAACAATTTATTACCCTATTTTTGCTGTCCACTTTAAAAGTTATTTAAAAATATGTCGGTTATTCAAAGAATCAGGGATAAATACGCAGCTTTGGTTATTGGTATTATTGCCCTTAGTTTGATTGGTTTCATTTTAATGGATGCCTTTGTAGGCCGCGGCAGAAGTATGAACAGCAATACAGGCAACGTAGGTAAAGTAAACGGGGAAAAAATTGAAAAGAACGACTTTGAGAAAAGAATCACCTTGCAAACTGCCATGTACGGAGCACAGGCGCCGGCTCGCGAACAACTGATAAGCACCGTTTGGGACCAGACTGTAGATGAAAAAGTAATGAATCAGGAATATAATAAAGTCGGCCTGCAGTTCAGCAACAAAGAATTGAATGATGTTCTTTTTGGGGCTAACCCGCCGCAATGGTTAAGTCAGCAGTTCACAGATCCGCAGACGGGCCAGTTTAACGTAAACCAGGCAAAACAATATTTTAACCAGATAAAAAAACAAAAAAATAACCCAAATCTCGAAATGTTTGAGGAGGCGTACATCCAGCCGACCATTGACCAGGCACTTCGCACAAAATATATGGCCTTACTTGGCAACAGCTCTTATGTACCAAAGTGGATGGCAGAAAAAACACTTGCTGATCAAAATGCAGTAGCCCGTTTTTCTTATGTATCCGTTCCTTATACCACCATCAACGACAGTTCGGTAAAAGTAACCGATGATGATATAAAAGCTTATATAAATAAACACCAGGAAGCTTTTAAGCAGGATGAAGCCGCACGTTCTGTGTCTTATGTTATTTTTAACGCGTCTGCCTCTGCTGCTGATAGCGCTAAAGCATTAAACCAGGTTAATAACCTTAAAACTGAATTTGCTGCCGCACCCGATCCGGAAGCTTTCCTGGCGCGGACAGGTTCAGAAAATCCTTATTTTAACGGTTATACATTAGGTTCTAAGTTACAGGTACCAGATGCAGATACGATTAAAAAATTAGCGCCCGGCCAGGTATTTGGACCTTATGTTGACGGATCTAAATATACGCTTGCAAAAATGATTGATGTACGTAATATGCCCGATAGTGTAAAAGTCAGGCATATTTTAATTAAAACAGGAGAAAAAGGCCAGCCAATGTTACCTGATAGTATTGCCAAAAAAAGAATTGACAGTATAGCTGCTGCCGCCGAAGCAGGAGCTGATTTTAATGCCCTGGTGCAAAAATACAGCGATGACGCCGGAAGCAAAAATACCAAAGGTGAATATGATTTTACCTCGTCGCAATTTCCAAATTTAAGTAAAGAGTTTGCAGAAGTTGCTTTTTATGGCAATACCGGCGATAAAAAAGTGGTGAAAGTAGAAAACCAGGCTTACAGCGGTTATCATTACATAGAAGTAGTAGAGCAAAAGAAAACAGAGCCTGCTTATAAAATTGCTTACCTCGCCAAACCAATAGAAGCAAGCCAGGAAACGATTAATACAGCAAACAGCGCGGCAGCGCAATTTGCAGCAAACAGCCGCAATAAAAAGCAATTTGATAATAATGCATTAAAACAAAAACTGCCGGTATTATCTTCTGCTGACTTAAAGCAAAATGATTTTCAGGTACCGGGTTTAGGCGAAAGCCGGCAATTTATACGCTGGATATATGAAAATAAAACAGGCGATGTAAGTGAGCCGTACGAGATAGGAGACAAATATGTTGTTGCAGAAATTACCGCAATATCTGATAAAGGACTAATGAGTGTAGAAAAAGCCCGTGCTGCCGCAGAGCCATTGATTATGAATGAAAAGAAAGCGCAACAAATAATTTCATCAAAACTGAAAGGCACAACTTTAGAGCAAATAGCAAAGTCGGCAGGTGTGAGTGTGCTTCGTGCTGACAGTGTTGGTTTTTCACAACCTTTTATTCCTAATATTGGCAACGAACCTAAAATTGCCGGAGCGGTATTTAACAAAAGCCTGCAAGGCAAAGTAAGCGAACCTATAGCAGGAAATACAGGCGTTTTTGTAATAAGAGATGAAAGTGTTTCCGCTCTTCCAAATACTAATGTAAACGCAGACCAGCTACGTAAGCAGCTCGCCATGCAGGAAAAACAAATGGGCGGCTACCGCAGTATAGAAGCGTTAAAGAAAGCAGCCAATATAAAAGACAACCGTTTTGAATTTTATTGATAAGTATAGAACTGAGTTAGTATTAAAACCCTGCAATTCGCAGGGTTTTTTGTTTACTTTGTATGAGTCGTGGAGAACTTGGTAACGATAGTTTTTAATTATTTTAATCAATGTCCGGTTAGTTACAATGCTTCTTTTCTTTCACTTAAAAGCCCGTAATCTTTTCGTACCTTTGCACCCATTTTTACAAACGTCAGGAGTATTTCTTCAAAGATTATGAGTGTAAAATATAAAGAATTTGCTGGTTTAAACCTTCCTGCTATAGAAAAAGACATTTTAGCTAAGTGGGAAGAAAATAAGACTTTTGAAAAAAGTGTAGAATACAGAGAAGGAGCCACACCTTTTGTCTTTTACGAAGGCCCTCCCAGTGCCAATGGTATGCCCGGTATTCACCATGTTATTTCGCGCACATTAAAAGATTTGGTTTGCCGTTATAAAACGATGCAGGGTTTCCAGGTAAAACGCAAAGGCGGATGGGACACCCATGGTTTACCTGTAGAATTAGGTGTAGAAAAAATGCTTGGCATTACCAAAGAAGATATCGGAAAGAAGATATCAGTTGCGGAATACAATGAAACCTGCCGCCGGGAAGTATTAAAATACAAAGACAAATGGGATGAAATAACCACGAAAATGGGTTATTGGGTAGACCTTAATGAACCGTACATAACATTTGATAATAATTACATTGAAACCCTTTGGTGGTTGCTGAAACGTTTATACGACAAAGGGTTGCTGTACGAAAGCGTAAGCATACAACCTTACAGTCCTGCAGCAGGTACAGGCTTAAGCTCACACGAGCTTAACCAGCCAGGCACTTATAAAGATGTAAAAGATACATCAGCCGTAGTAATGTTCAAAGCAGTAAAAAACGAACAAACTCAATTTCTTTTTGACTCCCTCTCCTCGGGAGAGGGCTGGGGTGAGGTCTTTTTTCTTGCCTGGACAACGACTCCATGGACTTTGCCTTCCAACTTAGGACTTACAGCAGGTCCTGATATAGATTATGTACTCATAAAAACTTTTAATCCGTATACACATCTGCCTGTTAATGTTATTTTAGCTAAAGCACTTATTTCAAAGTATTTTAAGGCCGAAGGAGAAAATGGTGATTTTGAAAATTTTACAGAAGGTGAAAAACTCCTTCCCTGGAAAATTCTTTTAGAATTTAAGGGTAAAAGTATCGAAGAAGCGAGATACGAACAACTTATGCCATTGGAAGCAAATCGTCCTGAAAAATGCGGCGGTGATCCTTTCAGAGTTATGTTAGGAAATTTTGTCACTACCGAAGATGGTACCGGCATTGTGCACACCGCTCCGGCCTTCGGCGCTGACGACTACAAAGTTGGTAAAAAGTACAATATTGGTATTTTAACATTGGTTGACCGCGAAGGAAAATTTACAGACGGTCTTGGAGAATTTAGCAACCGCTTTGTAAAAAATTATAAAGACGACAAAGCTTATGAAGATGTAAATGTAGATATCTCTATAAAGCTGAAAAAAGAAAACAGGGCTTTTAAGGTCGAAAAGTACGAGCACAGCTACCCGCATTGCTGGCGCACTGATAAACCTATTCTTTATTATCCGTTAGATGCATGGTTTATAAAAACTACTGCTGCCAAAGACAAGATGGTGGAGCTAAATAAAACCATTAACTGGAAACCCAAATCAACAGGCGAAGGCCGCTTTGGTAACTGGCTTGAAAATATGGTTGACTGGAACCTCAGCCGCAGCCGCTACTGGGGCACGCCATTGCCAATATGGAAAACGGAAGATGGAAAAGAGGAAGTTTGTATTGGCAGTATTGAAGAATTATTTTGGTATATAAATAAGGCTGTTAGTAAAGGTAGCTATTATTCTAAAGAAAAAATTGAATACCTAAACATACAAAGCGGTATCTGGAGTTTACAGAAAGTAATTACGCAGCAGGCAGATGTTACATCTGCTATGCACCGCTATGATCTTAAAGGTGTAAATGATATAACATTCGTGTGGGGCGTACCCGGAGATACCGGGCAAAAATTTAAAGGCGGGCACGGTATAAGCCATATAATTGCAAAAAGAGATGCAGAAACAGGCAGTGGTTTAGATGTGGCAATTAAATTAGTAGAAGTAATTGCCAGGGGTCAGTTACAAAAAGAAGTGCCATTAGAAGATACGGTTCATATTGTTTATGATGAATTAGAAGCAGTTCTTTCAAAAAGCAGGTTTGGCGAAAAAGAAACGTGGCTGTTAACAGGATGGAAAATAAATAAACCTGGTGCAAGTGAGGAGGTTAGTACAGCCACCACTGCTACGCATATCAGCCCTACGTTTAGTCGTGCGGATATGGGGGCAGGTTTATTTGAAGCAAAGGTACAAAATATTCTTCCTGGTTTCAAACCCTTAGACCTTCATAAACCTTTTGTAGATGAAATAATATTGGTAAGCGAAAGCGGAAAACCTATGCATCGTGTGCCTGATCTTGTAGACGTTTGGTTTGACAGTGGCGCTATGCCTTATGCGCAATGGCATTATCCGTTTGACCTTCCTCCAACTTCCTCCAAAGAACGAAAAGAAGCTCCCTCTCCTCTTGGAGAGGGTTGGGGCAAGGTCTTTCCCGCTGATTTTATTGCCGAAGGCGTAGATCAGACTCGTGGCTGGTTTTATACTTTACATGCGCTTGCTGTTTTATTGTTTGACAGTGTTGCTTATAAAACAGTCGTTTCAAATGGCCTGGTGCTTGATAAGAATGGTAACAAAATGAGCAAGCGGCTTGGCAATGTTGTAGACCCGTTTCAAACGATTGATAAGTTTGGCGCTGATACCACCCGTTGGTATCTGATCACAAATGCAAGCCCCTGGGATAACCTGAAGTTTGATATTGCCGGCATCCAGGAAGTGCAGCGCAAGTTTTTCGGCACCTTATACAATACTTACCAGTTTTTTGCATTGTATAGTAATCTTGATGGGTTTGCATTTAAAGAAGATTATATTCCTTTGGAACAACGCCCCGAGATTGATCGCTGGATACTGTCTTCGCTAAACAGCCTTATTATAAGCGTTACTGAAAGTATGAACGATTATGAACCGACAAATGCAGGAAGAGCTATTGAAGAATTTGTGGACGAATACTTAAGCAATTGGTATGTTCGTCTTTGCCGCCGCCGGTTTTGGAAAGGCGAATATGAGCACGACAAAATATCGGCATACCAGACCTTATACGAATGCCTGGAAACAGGTGTCAGGTTAATGGCGCCCATTTCTCCCTTCTTCAGTGACGCGGTGTTTCAAAATCTAAATGCAGTAACCGGTCGTTTTACTGCTGAAAGCGTTCATCTTGCTGATTTTCCTACAGAAAACAAAGCGGCTGTTGACAAAGCATTGGAAGAAAGAATGCAACTGGCGCAGGATGCTTCTTCCTTAATTTTAAGCATTCGCAAGAAAGTGAATATAAAAGTCAGGCAGCCATTGCAAAAAGTATTGATCCCGGTATTAAATCCATTAATGAAAGACCAGCTTTCAAAAGTAGAAGATTTAATTAAAAGTGAAGTAAACGTAAAAGAGATCGAATATTTAACGGAAACGGAAGGTTTTATCAATAAAAAGATAAAACCAAATTTTGTTGCTTTAGGAAAAAAATTAGGTCACAAAATGAAAGCTGTTTCTGCAGCTTTGGCAAATTTTACTCAAAACGATATTTCTTCTTTCGAAAAAGAAGGAACGTATGTTTTACATATTAACGATGAACCTTTAACCTTAGATATAACCGAAGCAGATATTTCTGCCGAAGACATTCCTGGCTGGAGTGTTGCTTCCAAAGGCAATCTTACAGTCGCACTTGATATTACTGTGTCTGATCAGTTAAGAAAAGAAGGCGAAGCCAGGGAGTTTGTAAACCGGATTCAGAACCTGCGAAAAGACAAAGGATTTGAGCTTACTGACCGAATTAACATTAATATAGTGGAAAATGAAAGGTTGGCAAATTCAATAAATGAATATAAAAACTATATTTGCGCCGAAATTTTAGCAGATTCTATTGATTTTGTGCCACAAATACCTGATGGAACTGTAATAGACATAAACGATATTCCGTTACATGTTAGTGTAATTAAAAAAGGATAAGTATAAAAGCAGAAAGACCGTAAAGGGTTAAAAAAAACAATTAATAAGCAGCAGACGATGAAATAAAAGTCGCAGCGCAAAATTTTACTAAACCCGTGACCGGCAAATTTTTTGAAAAAGACGCAGAAAACCCGGTTATTAAAAAATTAAAAGAGCCAGTGAAAAAAACAATAACAGCAGATATAAAAGAAGGCAAAGAAGCCGTAGCCATGAAAAAGGAAGCAACTTCAGAGAAAAAGACTAAATCAGCAGTAACCTTTGAAAAGGAGATAAAGTCTTCTAAAGCATCTTCAAAGGCAAAAGCAGAGGAAGAACATAAAATGGTCGTCATTCCTAAAACATCTACGGATAAAAAAGTGAATTATGAGCCTGATTTTTTGAAAAGTGTCTTAGATACGCCTGCAGCAGCCCCTGCTGGTCCTACTATGCGATACAGTGATGCAGAGCTGCAGGAGTTCAGAGATCTGATTTCAAAGAAATTAGATGCTGCAAAAAAAGAACTTGCTTACCTGCAGGGCCTGATAACCCGCCGCGACGAGATGGGCGGAGATGAAACCGACAACCGCTACATGACAATGGAAGACGGAGGCATGAGCATGGAAAGGGAACAACTGAGTCAAATGGCAAGCCGCCAGATCACTTTTATTGATCATCTTGAAAAAGCTATAATGCGTATTGAAAACAAAACATACGGTATCTGCCGTGTTTCGGGCAAGCTTATAGATAAAGCCCGCCTTCGCGCCGTACCTCATGCAACACTCAGCATGGAAGCAAAAATGGGAATTGTGAAATAATTAAAAGATTTGCGGTTTGGTTGCGGAGCAAATATTCAGGCAATAATACAGATAAATAAGAAAGGTCCGCATGTAAGGACCTTTCTTATTTATACAGAATTTTGTATTATAGTTGTTTTAATAATTGATTTCCAAAATTCTCATAATCTGCGTTTTTACCTTCTTTGGCAAGTTCAATTGTTTTCATTGCACTTGCTTTTGCACCGGCTTTATCACCCATATCTTTTTGTATTCTTGCTTTTTGTAAAAACATGTAATAAGCTTTCGGATTCTCTGCAGTCGCTTTATTTATATTTTCTAAAGCTTTTGCATAATTTTTATCATAATCATAATAAAAAGTGGCTGCCTGGTAATACGGTTTTTTGTCGCCCTGCATCGCTGTTTCCAACTGCGTACGTATGCGGTCTTTAGTATTGGTTGTAATTGGAATGGTAACATCCGTATTTCCCCATATCAGATGCAATTCGCAGCTTTCGTTTTTTACATTACCAAACTGCATGGTAAAAGTTTCTATTTTGTCTTTTACGGCCGAAACAGGCGCTTTTAAACGAACAACATCATCACTTTCTTTAAAACCTTCAGAACCCGGGTAAGCTGTTCCTTTGCTTAACACAACATCCCACTGCGTCTGGTTAGGAATGGTATATATAACATAAGTGCCTGTATCAAGTGTTTTGCCGCCAATTGTTACATTATCCGTAAAATGAATTTTTGTGGCTGCATTTGCACCTGTTCTCCAGGGTTTGCCTAAAGGAACGAGTTCTGTATTTTGACCCAAAAGCTGACGACCTTTAATGCCCGGGCGGCTATACGTTAATTCTATTTTACCCATACCAAAATCCTGTACAATTGTCTGAGTAGTGCTGGGAGCAGGCATCGTTACCTGTGCATGTGTATTTGTAAACAAAGCAAAAGTGGCAAAAACAATAGAGAGTA
>JAABUK010001049.1_pt1 | contig 54577 bp, 52 predicted proteins | sample 5559141 | NCBI WGS metagenome assembly JAABUK01 (sample SAMN10711869, study PRJNA513367) | rock metagenome | isolation source: Antarctica rocks | place: Antarctica: Victoria Land, Pudding Butte nord | collected 2016-01-03 | reverse complement strand
TTCTTGCGGATGCTCGGGAAACCCAAATGGGTAGTCCAGGTTAGGCCCCCCTTCGAGGGCCCCAACACGTCCTCAAGGTGTATGAAAGTGGATTGTTTAACGATTTCGACTATAACGCCGCCCTTATCTTTAGATTCTGGATTGCGACGTTGTGAAGACTGGCGCTTTGAGAATGTTGACGCCATTCTCGTATCCAAACGGCTCAAGCATCGACCTGTTTCTGGAAGAGCCACACCCTTTGTTCAGCGGTCACGTTCTTAGCGATCTGGGCCAAACCACGTCTTATTTGCTCGATGTAAACATTAGACCGGGAGCAACAAACAAACGCAGGCAGATTATTGAGGATGTTTGCCAGTTGTTAAATGTTGTCTGGAAGGGTGGAAGGTTCATGATTGAACTTGCAGAAAGCGACCTTGGCAACCTGACGCCATTCTGAGATCAGGCCCGCGCTCACTTCCACACCGAAGATCTCCTGCAGCTGCGCCTGAATATCGCGCATTGTCATTCCACGCGCGTACAATGCGACGATCTGCTGGTCCAGCCCGTCCTAGCGTGTCTGGTGCTTGCGCACCACCTGTGGCTCGAAGCTGCCGTTGAGGTCGCGCGGCACCGCGACCTCCATCTCGCCGGATTGGCCTTTTAACGTTTTCCGGCTCTTACCGTTGCGGGTGTTGCCGTTGCCGGAATCGGCAGCGTCGTGCTTCTCGTACCCCAGATGATGTATCAGTTCGCCTGCCAGCATCCGCTCCACCAGCGCCTTGGTGATCTGCTTCAGCAGTCCACCAGGCCCCGCTAGATCATCCTGCGTCTTCACGCCTTCCAACAGCTTGTCTAATACTTCCGGCTTTTATCTCCATCGCGTTCTCCTTAGTATCGGAGAACCGCGTTTACACAATCTGTTTTACACCCTCCTGCGCAGCGCTTCGCCTTGAATTGCGTAGGATCGCTCAGCGCTTTCGGCCTGCAATACAGTTGCCTCCACGGTTACGGTCACGGTATCGACCGCGGACCCAACCTCAACCGTAATATTTCCCAGTGCCACTTTATCATTCGCAACCAAATCGATAGCGGTGCGTTCGGTTCTCTTGAAGCCGCTAGCTTCCACAGTCAAGGTGTAGGCACCGGGAGAGAGTTGCGGGAACACGAACCGGCCCTGCGAATCCGTTTTATTGGTTTGTGTAAATCCTTTCGCGACGTCTTTTACCGTGACGGAGGCGTCTTGCACTGATGCTTGTTGTTGATCGACCACCGCGCCAGCGATAGAACCGCTTGTGCTTTGAGAAAAACCCGATTGAAGAGTACAGAACAACATCAATATTGATGTTGAAACCAGACCAAAAGAAAAGCGCCGAACGTTGGTCGCGGATAGCTGACGATGCATTAATTCCCCTTGCTCCCTGAGCTTCGGAGAGCACATCACAAACGTGTAACAGTTACGGCCGTTGACGCATCGTCATCCAGCAGGTAGCACTGGTTCGATGAAAAGATAAAAGCGAAACCGCGGGACCAAATCGCCTCGGCCCCAGCGGTTCACATGCCACCTTGCCTGGATAAACCGCAGTGTGGGCAAAGCCACAAGTTGATAGGTTCCCTGATAGAACTTCTGTCCGAATTGGGCGAATGGTTTCGTTCCCCAATCGGTGCCGTCCGTGGATTGCCATAGTGAGACATGCAGGCTCTCCTGCTCTTCTACAGATAAGATGCCGAGAGTCACCAGCGCGCCGGAGCCATTCCATTCCGCTGTTTCGCCGTGCCCCTGTTGGGTGACGGTGGTTTCTGATACTAGGAAGAAACTGATCAAGCGCGTAAGTGCTTCTTGCGTGCGGCCCCGCGGCTTGCGCGGACTTTTTTAACTACGACAATATGTGCCGGGGGAATTGCGCTAGCCACTGAGACATGCTTCGGCTCCGGTTCATCCGGCTTGCCGCTATAGAGTCGGCGGTATACGGAGGCATTCCGCAAGACAGCCTGCACATATTCACGCGTTTCCGTGAACGGAATGCTCTCGACAAATTCCGCGGGTTCGCGATAAGAAGACCAGGCAAGCCACTCTTTCACGCGGCCCGGGCCAGCGTTATAGGCAGCCAGCGTTTGTTCCAGATTTCCGTTCCAGTTTGAAATCTGCGTCTTCAAGTAAGCTGCTCCTAAGCGCAGGCTGACCTCGGGCTGAAATAACATGTCGCTGGAAAATGCACCCATGCCCTGCCCCCGTGCCATCATGCGGCCAGTGCCGGGGATTAGTTGGGTTAGTCCCAAAGCATTCGCGCGAGATACGGCACCTGGGTTGAACTCCGATTCTTGCCTAATCAGGCCGGCCAGAAGATACGGATCGATACCTTGCGCTTTCGCACTCGCCGTCACGGACTCCTTGTAAGGGAGGGGAAACAGGTAACGCCAAAACTCTCGCGGGGCATTTTGCAAGGGCAGAGACAAATATTCCGGCGCGAGACCTTTCATATGGCGAAGGGCGAGAGCAGGCGTGGGGTCTTCGCGGGCAATCTCGATTGCCAGCAGATGCTTTTGGCCATCTGTTTCCGCACCGAAGCGCAACTCGGCTTGAGCCCAATCCGGAAAACCCGCCAGGGAGAGGATCCGCGCGCGCTCGATGCGTGCCTTGGTAGCCGCAGTGGCGGCTTCATTGTTTAAATCCGGCTTCGCGGGAAAATCCACCGTACTCAGCCATTGAGCGGATTCCGAAGTGGATCCAGCCGAGGCGATGGGCTTCTCCGCAAGTTTCGCTTCGGCAAGAACGCCATAGTAATAATTTGGGAAGACCCGCAGGAGCGTGGAGTAGGTTTCGCGCGCCGCGGCAAGATCGTTCGCCTGCTCAGCCATGCGCCCCAGGAAGTACAGCGCACTGGCGGCACGGGTATCGGAGGGATACTTTCGGATTTGCTCTTCAAGCAAGGTACGCGCGTTAGCCGCATTCTTCAGATACGCTTCCCAAGTGACTTTCCAATGGGCGTAGGCAGTGTTCTGGTCAGGCGCGAATTTTTGGTATGCGGCAGTGTAAAGCGGCGTATAACGGGCCGAATCATGCGTCAGCAAATACCGATTGCCTGCTGAGATCAAGGCCTTCAGCCGCCACGGCGATTCCGGGAAGCGCTTCGAAAGAGTTTCGAGAGTGCCATTCATGGCTGAATCATCATTCAGCTTACGGTTACATTCCGCTAGGTAATAGAGCCGCTCCGCGTCAGCTTCAGAACGGTCGAAGTGGAGCTTCTCGAACGCAGCACGGCAACCGGTGGCGTTGCCTGAAAGATAATCCGCCGCTGCAATGCGCACCTGCGCCTGCTCGCGAGCCAAACCGCTCAACTGGGGAGAGAGACTTTGAAACTCCGCCTTTGCCTTGGCGTATTGTTTCATGGAAAGCCAGGTATCGCCGCGCGTGAGCATTTGCGCGGGAGGCGGTGGCGGGTAATCTTTGCCGAGTTGCGCCTTCAGCCTTTCGATGGCGCCTGCCGCACCGACGGCGGCTTGCGTCGCGGGCTTCAGAAAATAAACCCGCTGGTAGAGAGCCGCCGCTTGGACCCGCTCGCCCTGCGCTTCATAAGCTTGCGCCAACAACAGGTCGCCTTCAGGCTGGGGCAGCCCGTCGTAGTATTCGCGCAAGATTTTGATGGAACCGTTCGCGTCATGAGTTTGCAGAAGCGCTTGAGCGCTTAGCAGCGCGGCTTTGGTACCGAGCGGTGAGAGCACGGTCTTCTCAGTTCCAAAACGCTGTAACTCACGCTGAGCGCCCGCGGCGTCGCCGGACAAATTGCGCGCGGAGGCAAGGTAGTAAGCACTGTAATCGGCAAGTAAGGGAGTGTCGTGGGCGGCGGCGGAGAGGTGCTGGATTGCTGCGGGATAATCTTTTGCGGTATACGCTTGAATGCCCGCTGTGAAGTCGGCAGCGGGTGCTATTGCGGCTTTCGCTGTATAAATGAGCCCGGCGCTAAGTAAGACGGCCCGGAAAGCCGGAGCCCAATAACCTGTCTTCATCATTTGCCAAACTCCTTACTAATTCCAAATACAGGTAGTCGACCATAGTTTTCGATCGCCCACTTAAAAATTGCGACTTATACTCATGGCGGGCCGCATCCATTTCCGGACGTAACGCTGAGTAGAGATCGCCGCGCGTTTGCCCCTCGCGTACCGCTGCGCTCCGCTCCACCCGCATGCGCGCGACAGCTACTTGCGCGAACCTTTGCGCTTGCAAGTGAAGCGACTGTTCAGCCCCATTCAATTCATTCCATTTCGGGGAAGCAGAAGAGGCCGCGCTAATTTGAACAAGCTGCGGTAGCTCGTCAGGAAGTGCTTGCACGGCACTTTGTAACGCAAGTGCTTCCAGCCGCAACCCAGCCACGGCACAAAGGCATTCAAGAAAAGCCGGCTGTACCTTTTCAGCAGCGAACAATACGATTTGAACCGAACCGTGTACCACAACGGGAAAAAGATACACTTTCGGTTCCGCCAAGGTAGACGATTCCGTTGAGGTAAATAGCGCCTCGGAAAGTTCGCGCGCTGTTGCGGATGCCACTACCGTGTCATGCGTTTCGATCGCGGTGAGCAGCGCCGGTGAATCATGAATAAGGAAAGGTTGTGGCGCGGAGGGTATTCCACGGAAGGTTGCCATTCGTACGCGGTCAGTTTCAAAAAGCAAACAGGCTGGGCGCTTGGCGTAATCCACGGCCGCGCCAGTCAGAAGGCCCGCAATATCCGACTCGCTTTCGGCGGACCGCAAGCGCCGGATGGTTTGACTCATTGCTTCAGCCGCACGGCTCAACCCTAAACCGGCGGCGGCTTCGATCTCACTTTCGAGCAATGTTTTAAGCTGTTCGAAAGCCTGGTCAGAGATCATCTAACTCCATCGTAGTGGAGCGTGCATTCGGGTGTCCAGAGCACATGATTTAAATCGGTTCATCTTTGGTTGCTAATGAAATCAATGGCACGCCACATGCATCTATTCAGGCAGAACAGACGCGAGCCAATGTTCGCGACAGGGGTGAGGGCAAAGTGCGGCTTAATCAACATCTGGATCCGAAACAGACCGGCATTGAAGCGGAGAGGTTGAATACTGAGTTACATAAGCGCATTGTGGGTCAAGATGACGCAGTTGGTCAGATTGTAAACATCTACCAGACCTTCCTCGCAGGCCTGACCAGCCCCGGCAGGCCGATCGGAAATTTCCTGTTCCTGGGACCGACCGGTTCGGGAAAAACGCGGCTGGTGGAGGCCACCGCGGAAAGCCTGCTTGGGGACGCGCGGGCTGTAGTCAAAGTGGATTGCGCGGAGTTTCAGCACAGTCATGAAATCGCCAAGTTGATCGGCTCGCCTCCGGGGTACTTGGGACATCGGGAAACGCACCCGCTGTTGAGCCAAGAGGTTTTGAACCAGCACCATACCGAAAAGTTTAAGGTGAGCTTTGTTCTTTTCGACGAAATAGAAAAGGCGAGCGATTCGCTTTGGAACTTGCTGCTAGGAATTCTGGATAAGGCTACGCTGACTCTTGGAGACAATCGGCGGGTGGACTTTTCGCGCGCCATGATTTTCATGACCAGCAACCTGGGTGCAAGCGAAATGGAATCCATTTTGCGGCCCAAGCTGGGCTTTGGAGCTTGCGATGCCCAAACACGAATTAACGCAGGCTTAGTGGACGCAAGCGTGGATCAAAAAATCACCAGGTCCGCGGTGGAAGCGGCGCGGCGCAAATTCACGCCTGAGTTTATGAATAGGATCGACAAGGTGGTGGTATTCCACCCTTTGTGCGAGCGCGATCTTGCCCAGATACTGGAGCTGGAGCTTGGAATTCTGCAGCAGAGGATATTCAACTCCGCCTCCACTACGCCGTTCATGTTCAGCTTGGCGAGCAGCGCGAAAGCATTTCTGCTGCGGGAAGGCACCGATGTGAAGTATGGTGCCAGGCACTTGAAGCGTGCAATTGAAAGAGAGCTTGTGCATCCTTTGTCTAATCTGGTTGCCTCGCAGCAAATCCGAAGTGGCGATTTGATTCAGGTGGATTTCGATTCTGTAACCAACCAATTGGATTTTGTGAAAGAAGAAGAAGGTGTGCCCGCCTATGAAATGGTGCAACGGGCTGCCGCCGGGGGCGGATCGAGCAGCACAGGTGCTGTTTCGATATCCGAGGCACCAGTTCCCCGTATTGCTCACGCGCGCGTTACAAGAAAATGATTCAGAGAAAATAGAATTACCACTTACCGGGAACTGGCTGTTCACCCGGATTCCCGCCGAGTGCGATAAATCGGTCGGCGCCCGGGCCATCCCAATGCCCATTACCATTAAAATCGAGAACCCAGAAACCACCGGTGAAATAGCCTATTTTCGATCGGCCATCTCCGTTCCAATCAGCCACGAGTGGCACGTCACCGGGGCCTGAGCCAAACCCGTAGAACAAATCCACACCGGTCTGGTAAGCGCCGGTCCCCGAAATGTTAAGAGCCCAAAACCCATTTTTCCAGACACCAATTTTAGTAGTTCCGGACCCGTTCCAATCGCCCACCACAGGCTTTTCTCCCGTCCCGATTGTGTAGTTGTAGTAGCGATCGACTACCGGGCCGTCCCACTGACCATTGCCGTTGTAATCAAGAATCCATGTTCCGTTCAGGTAATAACCCACTTTAGTGCGGCCATCTCCGTTCCAATCCCCAAGCAGGGGGATCTCTGACGCTGAGCCACCGAAGGCAATGAAGCGGTCGACAATGGGCCCGTCCCACTGGCCGTTGCCGTTGTAATCGAGCGCCCAGAAGCCATTCAGATAAAAGCCGACCTTTGTACGACCGTCTCCGTTCCAATCGCCCACAATCGGTTTTTCGCCCGTGTTGCCTCCGAAGGGGTAGAACTTATCTATCGAAGTCCCGTCCCACTGCCCGTTCCCATTGAAATCGAGTGCCCAAAAGCCGCTGTGATAAGCGCCGGCTTTGGTGCGACCATCGCCATTCCAATCGCCGGTCAGGGCTTTGTCGCCCGCGCCATAAATTTGATAAGAAAAGTATTTGTCGTTTGAATCGAACACCCCGTTGCCGTTCGAATCGATAGCCCATTTCCCGTTGAAGAAGGTTCCCACATTGATGGGGCCAGCGACCGATTGTCCGGCTGAAGGCTGGCTTATGTTGACGGCACGACCCGAAATGGTAATTACGGTTGCTCGTGCGGCTCCGTTGTTAGTGGTGAAACTGTAATTCACCGTAAGCGGCCCCGTACCCGAAAGGGTGGCGGGTGAAACGGTGAGCCATGGGGCTCCGCTGCTGGCCGTCCAAGGACACCCCGCGGGAACGGTAGCGGTGTAGGTGCCGCTTCCAGCGCGGGCCGCGGCTGTCAAATTTGCACCAATATTTGAGTAGTCGCAGAAGACCGCCGTGAAATCGGCAATGGGAGTGGTGGCGGAAACAGACCGGCTGGACGGCGAGAAGGCGTACCCGGAAAGACTTGGCGTCAGCAAGTAAGTTCCCGTACTAACTGGATTAAACAGGTATGCCCCGGTGTTATCGGTGACGGCAGTGGGGCCGCCGCTTAAAGAAAGAGTGACTCCCGACAGCGCGACGGCGCTTTTTGTCACGTGCCCCGAAACGTTGATTCCGTTTGTCGGGTCAATTACTGTCACGGTGTAGTTGAATGCCGTATCGACACCAGCAATTAAGACGTGCGAAACAGTTACGGCAATCGGTGTATCGACTGGCGGAGCGGGCCAATGCGTCGTGCCGCTGACATCTAAGTTATCCGGCACCCAAACAACGGAGGGTTCGCCATAGCCGGGCAAAGGGGACTCCATGCGGACCGCGACCGCTCCTCCACCCCGCTGCATGGTAACGGCCGCATTCGTGAAATCGGCATTGGGGTAAGAGAATGACCAGCGGCCCGGCACGACGGCATAGGGAATAAAGCCTTTTGGGGGCCAAGCGACAAAGAGGTCGCGCGTGGCCGGGCGCGCATCGCGATAATGCGTATCGAACACCCAAAGAGCGTTGGCGAAACCTTGCGGGTAAGGTGGCTGAACGTCGCCGGTACCCATGTTTTGAGTTTGCGGATAGAGGAGCCAGCGCCGGTGACCCGCTTCGGGATTGTTAAGCCCGGCATCCTGCATATACTGAGCGACGCAGCCAGGGTCAGTCAGATAGGGAATGTTGAGGCAGAGATTGGATTGTGAAGCAGCGTCCGCTCCCGCCGCAGTGAAGAAGGTCCATGTAGAAGGCGGCGTGTGATTGAGCTGGGCATTTGCACTCATCATCAAGGCGGCCTGCTGATCTCCCGTATTGTAATTTGCCAGGAAAGAAATGGGCGTGGGCACGCCAGCCATTTGGCGAAACCAATTCACACGCAGCAGTACTGCATCTTTATAAGCTTGCGTGGTGGAACCGGCGTCCCCCGAAGTTACATTGCCGATCCAGCCGGTAGGGACTGATGACGAAGGAAGGAAGGTATTCAGATAAGAATTCACGACGGCGGAGCGGACTGACGTATCGATCCAGGTAGGTGTCGTGGCTAGCCGGATGGGGCTGCCGGGCGTGGGCGCTGTCACGGGAGCGGCGGTATGAACGGGAGGGCGCCCAATTTGCGCTGTTTGCTGCGCAGTTAAGTGCTGTGCGCTAGAGCAGAGAAGAAAGCCAATTACTAGGGAAGCCAGCCGCACGTATCCGCATTAGCAGTGCTCGCCGCGTACGCATACTCTCACGGGAACTTCGCTGCGATAATCGTAATCTGTGACTGCACAGCAAATTCTCTCGTTTATCACCGATATTGGCGTGGTGCCGGTGGTTCGCACCAACAGCGCCGAAACTGCCATTCAGGCCATCGAGGCAATTTACCGAGGGGGCATCCGGTCGGCTGAAATCACGATGACGGTTCCCGGTGCCTTGAAGGCCCTTGAGAAAGTGGCCGACCAATTCGGCGACAAGATCATGCTGGGCGCCGGCACCGTGCTGGACCCCGAAACAGCCCGAAGCTGCATGCTGGCTGGGGCTCAGTTTTTTGTAACGCCCAACCTGCGGCTTTCGACAATTGCGATGTGCAAGCGCTATTCGAAAGTGATCTGCGTGGGCGCATTGACCCCCACCGAAGTGGTGACAGCTTGGGAAGCCGGTGCGGACGTGATCAAGATCTTCCCGGCGGACGCTGTGGGAGGACCGAAGTACATCAAGGCCCTGAAAGGACCGCTTCCACATGTCGAGATGATACCCACCGGCGGCGTTTCGATTGAGACCACGCCGGAATTTTTGAAGGCAGGCGCGGCGGCTGTCGCGGCGGGCGGCGAACTGGTGAACCCGAAGCTGATTGCGGAAGGCAATTACGCGGAGATTGAGAACCGCGCCAAGCAGTTTCTGGAAGCAGTGAAGAAGGGGCGGAGTTAGCGGTTCATTAGCTTCTGGTAAACGCGCCACACTAGTTCTGCGCTTTTGTCCCATGTGTATTGCGTGGTGGCTTCGCGATTGGCGTTGGTGCCCAGTTTACGGCGCAAATCGGGGTTGTTCGCCAGCTTGGTAATGGCGCTCGCGATGGCCTCGGGTGAACGGACGGGAACCAGCAAGCCGGTTTCGTTGTTGGAGATGACGTCGGGCATGCCGGCCGTGTCTGTGGTGATCACCGGAAGGCCGTTGTACATTGCTTCCATCAGCGTGAGGGGGGTGCCTTCAAAGACGCTGGGGAGAAGGAAAGCATCGGCATCCGCCATTGCTTGGGCAGCTTCCCGGTCAGACTGCGCTTCAATGACAAGGACACGGTTGCGCACGGCTTCCGGGAAATCCGCGCGGATTGTGGCTGAATCGGCACCAGCGCCTAGAGTCGCGAATTCCAGGTTTGGATTGGACTGACAGAAGGCAGCAACTGCGTCCTGATTGCCTTTTCGCGCCAGCCACGTTCCTGCAAACAGGATGCGGCGGAAGCGGGTGTAATCGCGGTCAGCAGCGTTTTCTGCATAAACGGGAGAGGCTGCGGGGAAAATTCTGGTAATTTTTCCGGGGCTTACCTGGAAGCGATCTGTGAGGAAACCGCGGTCCTGGTGATTCAGGCAGAAAACGTGGTCGGCTTGCTTGAGGGCTAAACGCGATTGCCAAAGGGACGTGAGCGGGTAGAGAAATTGAGTGCGCTGAGAGGGGCCGCCGCGGTTAAGCTTTTTATCTTCTAGTGAAACTTCCCAACCTCGCTGTTCCACACCGTGGGAGGTAATTGTGACTTTTGCCTGACCTTTTAGAAGGGAAACCAGGGCGCCGGAGGGTTCGTGGACATTCACGATATCGAACTTCCCTGCCCTGGCACGCTGAGCGACTAAGTAAGGATAGGTGAAGCGCTGCCACTTGTTTCGATACTGCGGGGGCACCTGTTCGCTGCAGAAGTATTCGATTTGCGCGCCTTTCGCTTCAATGCGGTCGTGGATTTCGCCCATAATTCGGCTCATGCCGCCGGTGCGGGCTTGCGGAACGTTGTGGGCGATTAAGATGCGCATCGAGAGAAGGCATTTTCAAGGATCGGGATGAGCGCGTCCATGTGCCGGGCAAGCGTAAAATTTTGGGCGGCGTTGTGCATATTTGTGCGTCCTTTTGCAATTGCTGCACAACGCACAATGGCTTCTGCGAATGCTTCGGGAGTGGGGGGGGCGGCCAAAGTACCGTTGAACCCATCGGTGAGCCAGTCTGGAATGCCGCCTACCGCAAACGCGGCTACAGGGAGGCCCAACTCCAGACCGGATAAGCCGAAAGGCTCTGGCCAAATGCTGGGCATCGCCAACACGTGGTGACTTGCGGCGAGTTCCTGCAATGCTGTCTGGCTTAGCCACCCAGGGAAGTTTGCTTCCGGGCATAACCTTTGTACTTCGGCGGATTCCGGGCCATCGCCCGCAAATGTGACCGACACCGGAACAGACATTTGGCGGCGGATGAGCGGGATTGCCTTGGCTAGGATGGCGGCTCCTTTGATTTCAGTCATGCGACCGGCAAAGAGTATGCGAAACGAACTCTGGTTGAGAGTCGGTAGCGGTTCGGGTTTCTGCGAAACGAACAGTGGGGCTAAAGCAACATTCCCTATGCTGTGGTTGCGGTATTCCTGTTCCATGTGCCTGGAGGCGGTGACTACCACGTGCGCGCGCTTCATGGCTTGCAGCCTGCCGGATTGCGTCCGGTAATCGCGAATTGCAACTAAAGGATTCCAGCCGCCGCAATTTCTTGGAAGATATTCCGCAAGACAGACGGGACCGAATTGGCGCGGACAAGCGGCGGGCTGGGGCAGCTTTCTGGTCTTTTCACCTGAGATGCAGGTACCGTGATAATTGTGAGCGAAATGCACGACCGGAGCGAGGTCTGCCAAACCGTATTCCCGCTCAGGAGATTGCAGGCCATGGTTGAAGATAATAAAGTTCCGAAACGAACCCAATTTTTGCCAATCGCGGGTGTGGTGCGACGCGTGGATTACCGGATCGTTTGCTTCTGCCTCGTGAAACAAGGTTACGTCGTGGCCTCTGGCCTCTAGTTCAGGGATCACGCCATTCAGGTAGCTTTCCGTGCCGCCAACCAGTTTGCGGTGATGATTTGTAACGGCGATTCTCACCGCTTTGCGCTAGTCAAGCGATGGATTGTCTTTTCTAATGCAAAGATATCATTGTAAAAAGCTAGCGATCGATCACGAAGTTGTTGTCTAAGCCTGGAATCAGCTGACAAGCGCGCGAGTTGGATCAAAATACCCGCTGCGTCAGAGGCCAGTTGTACGGCGCCCGATTCGCGCCAGACTGGCTCAGTGAATTTGCCGGTTGTTGTGACAATCGCCATTCCGTGAGCGAGAGACGCCATGATGGTGCCGCGACGGCTTGAAACGCCATCAGGATAAATGTGAAATATGGTTTCGCAAGATTGGATCGCTTCCGATAGTGCTCGAGGAGCAAGCTCCCCAGCAATTTTGGCATTGTGGTGAGCAACTCGTTCCGACCCGCGCCCCATTAAGAGTACCGGCTTATTTAATTGGTTGAGCACCTGGTTCAGCATCTTCGTGCTGTGGTCATCATACTGCCCGAAGTACCCGACCGAATGGGAACGGGGCGTGCAAGTTGTTGAAACAGGGATATTACTCGGAACCGGCAGCCATGTGAACGGGATTTTGCGGCCAAAGGCATAAGGCCGCATCCGCGCTTCCCAGGCAGGGATGGAGATCCAAACGTGTTCTGCGCGCCGCAGGAGAATCATGGTCATAAGCCGGTGCACCGCGGCGACTGCATCGTGACGCACTCCTGCTTCGCCGAAGCCCAGGCCGGGTTCGTGAACCATAATCTCGAGAGGTTCGGGGCGGCTGGCGATCCAGCGGCAGAAGTTCACGTTCATTGAGTGGCAGCCGTAGCCGTGCGGCACCCATTGCAGGAGAATACGGCGGGGCGCTGAGCAGCGATCCAGCTCCCGCCCCACCCGCGCCAACTCGCGAGGCGAAAACTCGCCGAATTCATGGCACCAGACGCGAACGGGCTGGCCGGCTGCTTCCAAAGCAGGAGCGAGTTGCGCGGTATAGTCACTCACCCCGCCGGGTTGCGGCGGAAATTCACTGGTAATGATATGCCAGGTGGTCAGACAGGTTCCAGCCAGACCTGACCGTGTTGGTTGAGAGGATCAGTCTGGCCGCTGAGCGCGATGGGCCGCAGACGGAGTTCACTTAGCAGTAATTCCGCGCTTGCACGCGTGGTGTTTGCGGATGCCCAAACGTTTGGATGCATTTCCACCACGATTAGTGGCCGATGCGAAAGAATGGTTTCGCGGGCACCCCGGAGCGCCTCAAATTCAAAGCCTTCAATATCGATCAGTAAGACCTCAGGCGGCGTATTCCCAGCCGCACAGAACGCATCGATTGTGGTAACCGGGACGCGCTCCTGCCGGGCCGTCGCCGCTAGAGAATTATTCGGTTCCGCCAGGCGGCTCATTCCACTGGCACCTTCGGCATACAGCGTCTGTTCACCGGGTTCAGCGGAAACGGCAGCGGGAACCACTTGCACCCTTCCGCTCAGGCCATTCCATAATATGTGGCGGCTTAACACCTCTCTGGCACCTGCATTCGGTTCGAAGGCGACCACCTTGCCTGACGGTGCGCTCCAGTGCGCGAGCTGCAGAACGTAGGCGCCGACGTTGGCACCGATATCGAAGCTTGTCATACCGGGGCGAATTCGCGTGGCGAGGAACGCGGCGGTTTCCGTTTCGTAATTCTGGCCGAAGCGGGGACGCTCCTTAGGATCGATCCGATACTCGACACCATTTACTTTCCAGGGGATTCCATTTCCACCATGGAGCGAACCGAGTAAGGCTTCGTAAGCCGGGCGCAGGTTGCGGATCAACGCGGAGTTGCGGCCTAGTAAGGAAGAGACACGGCGGGCGGCCGCTTCAACAATCGGCATAAATTTTTAAGCACTTTTCTACAACAACGGGCCAGGTAAAGTGGCTGAGAACGCGTTCGCGCGATGCGATTCCCATAGAGCGCACCTGGTCAGGATTATCGCGCAAGAAGACCAACTTTTCGCGAAGTGCCTGAGGACTATTCGGAGGGACCACGAAACCGGTGACTCCGTTTTCTACAATCTCCGGCATGCTGGCCACATCGGTACAGATGGCGGGAGTGCCGCAAGCCATACCCTCCAGCAGAGTCTGGCCGAGAAGCTCCGGGATAAGGGTGTGATCGCCATAAAAAGTTTTATAAACGCTAGGCAGGACAATGCAGAGCGCGGACCGGTAGGCGGCCACCAGTTGTTCATCGGTGGAATTATGATGAAAAACGACATCCTTGCCCTGTGCGAGACGCTGAATCTCCTGGAAGAATTCCGGGTGATACGGCTGGCCCACGATATCGAGCCGCATGCCTTCCGGAAGAGATTCAACAAGGTAATTTACTCCCTTGTGAGGGAGAATGCGGCCCACAAACAGAACGTTGCCTTTGCGGGGAACAGTTGGATCAGGGGAGAAGCGTTCCGTCGCGACGCCGCCCATGATGACGTGCGCGCGTTTGTTTTCCCCCTGCTTTGAAACGGTGCGGCTATAACGGCTGATATGCAGATGCCCGTGAAACCATTTTTCGGTGGAGATGTAGCGAGAAATGTCCCAGCCGCCGCCGCCAAGATCGCTTACGAAAACTTTCCTGGCGGTGGTGCGTGCCAGGGCGGCGGCCAGACTCGACATAACAATATGGCGTTGGTGGCAATGAATAACATCGGCGTTGCGGAGAGCGAACAAAGCGCGGGTGGAGAACGGGTTCGAGGCTAAGCCGCGGACGTGAACCGGATTTCCGAAGATGCGGATTTTCAAGTTGCCCATTGTTTCGGTGCGATCCGAATCGCCGAAGCTGAGGAGCGTGGTGGGAGTTCGGTCAGCCATGTGGCGTGCTAACTCCAGCGCATAACGCTCGGCTCCGCCTAAGATACCGCCACCGGTGCTAGAAAACAGCGCCGGGACGGTGTGGATCACTCGAACAGGTTCTCGCACATGTTAGGGTAACGCAGGATGGGGTTATGCCTGGAATGCATTTGGCGGCGCGAAATTGTTTCCAATAAGGGAAGCTGCTTTCAGATGTGCCTGAGAGCGGCGGAGGATCCCTCGTTTCCGAAGTATCCCCGATTGCCGGTGCTGATTTGCCGTGGATTCCAACCGGATTTTGATACCGCTAGTCGGGCTGACACTACATATTAGCTTTGTAAGTTTTAGCTTTTTTGCAATGTTTGGCCGCTTGCTCAAGATCGTACGAGACCAAATTGCTGAAGTTGTTCTCTTCCCGTGCCAGCAACCTAAGAGGGTACAGCGTTGCGAGCTTCGGCCCCCTTGCGAACTTCCTTATGGTCCTGCGTACAGTGCGTGAGTTGTTCGCTCATGCACTTACCCGAACAGTTTCAATACCAGAATCAGCGTGGCAGCGCGAAGGTCAATAGCGCGCCGCCCGAAGGCATCGTCACATACTGGCGTCCATCGACTTCGTAAGTGATAGGCGAGGTTACCAAACGGGAACCGGTATTCACTTTCCAGAGGTTCTTGCCGTCTTTGGCGTTAAAAGCCATCAGGTAACCATCTTCATCGCCCGCAAAAATAAGATTGCCGGCGGTGGAGAGAGTGCCTGCCCAGGGAGCTTTTTGGTAACGGAATTCCCAAGCGGTTTTGCCGGTTAGCGGCTCATAAGCTTTCAGCAGACCCCATTCCTTTTCGTCTGTCGAACCGCGGAAAACGCTTCCCCAATACGCTTTGCCGGCGGTGTAGACTGGCGGTTCAGCGTAGAAGACATCGCACTGTTCGCGAACGGCGAAATAGAAAAGCTTGGTATCAGGGTTGTAAGAAGGCGCCATCCAGTTAGTCGCGCCGGCCAAGCCTGGACAGACACGGACGCCTTCCGCGGTGGGGGTGGCATCGGGCAGAAGTTCCGGCCGGCCCTTATCATCAAGACCCTTGGCCCAAGTCTGGCGCGCAAAAGGGCGGCCCGTGAGGAACTCACCGGTTTCCCTGTCCAGGATGTAGAAAAACGCATTCCGATTCGCCTGCATTACCACCTTGCGGGGTTTGCCGCGCCATTCGATATCGAGCAGCATGGGAGTCTCTTCCGCATCCCAATCGTGAAGGTCGTGCGGGGTGAACTGGAAATGCCATTTGAGCTGGCCGGTATCAGGATCGAGCGCCACCAGCGAGCAAGAGTAAAGATTGTCACCCTTGCGCACGTCGCCATAGAGATCGGGACCGGGGTTGCCAACGCCCCAATAAGTCAAATTCAGTTTCGGGTCGTACGTGCCGGTCATCCAAGCGGGGCCGCCGCCGCGCATGGCGGAATCACCAAGCCAGGTATCGCCACCCGGTTCACCTTTCAGGGGCACGGTCCAGAAGCGCCAAGCGCGCTTCCCAGTTGCGGCATCGTAGGCGTCGATAAAGCCGCGAACGCCTTGTTCACCGCCGGAGATTCCAACAATCACCTTATCGTGAATAACAAGCGGAGCGAGCGATCCATAGTGTGTGCCGGCTTTGTAGGGAGCCATCTCTACCTGCCAGAGGAGGCGACCCGTTTTAGCGTCAAGAGCGACCACGTTCGAATCAGGCGTAACCATAAACAAGCGGTCACCCGCGATGGCGAGACCGCGATTTACACCGGATAGCTTTCGGTCAGGCGGGAAAGAATGCTTATATTGCCAAAGCTGCCGGCCCGATTTAGCGTCGAGAGCGACGGCGATTCCCTTGGGGGCGGTGATATACATGACACCATCCACCACAAGTGGCATGGTTTCGAAGGCGCCGGTTTCGCCTATTTGGTACATCCAATCCAGGCGCAGATTCTGTACGTTATCAGAAGTGATTTGCTTCAGATTGCGATGACGGATGGCGCTGTAATCGCCCCAGTAAGTGAGCCAGTTCTTCGGTTCGCTTTGGGCGTTATTCAGACGCTCAGGTGTAACTTGGGCGCACAAGTTACATAGCTGTGCACAAGTAAGAAGCAATAAGAACTTTCTCATTAGTGGATACCCTTTGCCTTCTCGGCGTCCTTCGTTGCGATAATTCCGCCGCGGAGTGTTTCGAGGTAACCTACCAAGTCATTCAGATCTTTCGCAGGGAGGCGCTTGTAGGCGGGCATGAGCGATTGTTTTTCGGCGATTACTTCTTTCAGATCGGCTTTATCGAAGAGAGCGAAAGTCTGGTCTGGCTTGCGTAGTTGAACGGAAAAAGTATCCTCATTGATCCTGACACCCCGCACCTTTTTACCGTCTTTTAGAACAGCAGTCACGCCCTCGTACTCCGGCTGGATATCGGCGTTGGGTTCGGTAATGGATTGCTTAAGGTAATTTACTGAACGCGCGGCCCCGATCCGTGAGAGCTCCGGGCCATAGATACTGCCCTGACTTCCAATGCGGTGGCAATTGGCGCAGCCATTCGAAGCGTAAACCTGCTGGCCATGCGCGGAGTCTCCGGTAATGACGGCGGCTTTCACTTCGGAACCGGCCAGAGTACGGATATACTGCACCAGATGCTCCAGATCGTCAGCATGAAAACTCTCGAACGCGGGCATTGTTGTGCCGGCAATGCCGTTCTTGATAATGGCGGTGATATCGCCATCGCTGGTGTTGTGTATCAGACGCGGTGAAATCAGGCTGGGTCCACGGCCTCCCGCTGCGGTTAAGCCATGGCAAAACGCGCAGTTACTACGGAAGAGCGCCTTTCCAGAACTGATATCCTGCTCATTTTGAGCCAGACAGGAAAAGGCAAACAAGACCAGGAAAGCGATTTTCATTTTGTTGTAATTTTGACAGCGGCTTCGGTAGTGCCCCACATGATTTTCAATTTGCTGTCCGCTATAGCGAGCGTGAGTTGCTCTACGGGAGCGGATATCTTAGTAACGGCCATGTTGGTTTGGCCTAAATCTTCGGCCTTGTTTGCATCATGATCAAGACCCCATTGATCTGATTTTTTATTCACGATCAGCTTCCAGCTTTTCTCATTCGGGATGGCAAACAGCGCATAAGTGCCCGCGGGAACAGCCAGAGTGCCGAGCATAATGTCTTTATCGGTGGTGAGAGTGGTGGCGGCATCTGCGCCAATTCGCCAGACCTTTCCGAAAGGTGCGAGTTCCGTGCCCATCGCGCGGCCCCTAAGAGAAGGGCGGCCATAAGTAACCGTGATCTTCGCCGAACCCGCCGTGCCGGTTACGGTTTCGTGGGGACTACGCTGAGCCGCAACCGGAACAGCCATCAAGAGGAAAGCTAAAAGTGTTCGCATGTGTGTTCGATTCTATAGCAAGATTCACTGCGCGTTTTTATTGCACAATCGCGAGGGTTGCGGTATTGCTGGTGCGGCCGTCAACAGTAACAATCACCGGTGCGCCGGTAGTCGAAATGCCGCCCGGGATCTGGCAATTAATTTGATCAAGCGCGACATAGCTTGGGGCGACGCCCGCGAACTGAATCGGGCAATTGCGGCCGGCGACAGTGACAGATACGTTCGGGGCCGGGCGGGAAGCCGCAAAGGTGAGGCCTGTTAGATAGAGCGACACATAATCGCCAGAGTGCAGAGGCGCGTCAGTTGTTACAAGGGCATTCGTGACTGCGTTAAGCGCGGAAGCCTGCCCCGCACCGGTTGCGTTCTGCGTGAAGAGCGCGGGTACGTTAGGCGGAGTAAAAACGTTGATTGTGTCAGAGCCGGTGAGAGTGGTCACGGTGATGGGAGTGACAGTTTTCGCGGGGTTCAGCGCGAGCACTGCATTCACCTGACCGGGGCTGGTGGCTAGCACTGTAAGCGGTGTGCCGCTACTGCTGACTTTCGCACCATCGAGCCCCGTCCCATAGATTGAGATATAGGAATTGGCACCGACGGCCAGAGGCATGACGTTTGCGGCGGAGGGCAGTACGCGGGCAATCTGCGGACCATCCTTCAAGATGCGCGTGGTATACGTTCCGACATTCAAACGAAGAGTCTGCGTTAGATCGTTCGCGCCTGCCGTAACCGTAAACAGTTCTGTGGGGAAGGGGAAGTATTCAGAGTATGCAATGCCGGCTGCGCTGATCCGTAGAGAGCCGCCGCTAGCCGTACCTTTCGTGATGGGAATATACTGACCGGATGCCGATTTAGCGCGCAGGTAGACGCCGCCGGTATTGAAGAGATAGATGTCTTCCGAAGTGGCCTTGCCGAGTTGCTTGTATTCCGGCCCGTCACCGAGAAAGGAAACCACGATCCGTGCCGAGATATCTCCAATGCCATTTACGGCCGCGACTCCGGGTCTTCCCGCCGGGCACAGCCCCGCAGCGGTAATCACACCCGGTCCCGTATGGCATACCGGAAGAATGCGCGTAAGGTCTCCTGGGCGGGCGAAATCCAAGGAGGCACTGGTGAGGGGGACTATGCCGTCGTCAAAAGCCTGGAGTCCGGGCGTCGCGGTTCCTCCCTCGCCCGCGATCGCCAGGACGCTAAGAGCGCGTAAATCATCTGTGCCCTGGTTCCAGGTGTTCAGGTCGAAAAGGAAGGCACTACCTTCGGCTAGTTCTTCGAGCTGTTTGTCAAATGAGAAGCCGAGCGGGATGGGCGTCCCGAAATTCGGGGTAGCCAGAAAGATGATTTTACGCACCGGCGGAGTAGGCGGGGGAGTGTAAGTTCCGTCCAATTGCTTGCCTTCCAGATAACTGCGGACAATCAAGCCACCCATGCTGTGAGCAATGATATCGACGGCGGGAACCGGCGTTCCATCCGCATATTTGAGCGAACCGAGATAGAGAGCAAAGGTATTGCCTAGCTCCTCAATGGATGGCTTTGCTCCGGAAGTGAAAGCGCAATTGTCGAAGAACAGGCTGACTCGGTTTTGAGATTGCAGGACTTGATCGTAGACCCCGAACGTACCGGGAAAGCTGGAGCCGCGGCAATCCGCTTGATATCCATTCAGGAACACCACGGGCGGATTCGGGCCCTTGGGGATCGCGACGGAACTGACCAACTGCGCGCCGGCAGTTGTGGCAGTGAGAAGGAGCAGAAGAAATCGCATAGGGGAAAGAGACACTTGGGGGAAGGATATCACTGGTAATGTTCAGAAGTTCAACCGGAGCATCACCTGCGTCAGCCTGGGGGATTTGGCTGCATTAAAGATGCCTCCGTTCAGGACGTCAATGTTAGTTTGCGGCAGGGCGGTCAGAAGCATACCAGTGGCTGCTGACCGCACTTACGCATTACGAATTTGCGAACGGGCTGCGCTTTAGCGCATATTGCAGAGCTTCATCGGGAACACTGAAGCTGGAAAGAACCTGATTGCCTAGAAAGCCAATTTCCTTCATGCCGATCGGGCTTGTGTAGTAAGCATCGAGCACCATGTTGCGCGCCCAGGCGAAGAAGCGTATGCCGGGCCGCAGTTCGGGCGAATCGTTCTTGCTATAGGCAATCAGATCGAGGAGCGCGGTCTGTTCGGCCGGTTTGGTACTTAGCCAATCGGACCCGTAGCGATGTTTCGATTGTTCGTCCATCCATGCCAGACCGCCGGTATAAATCTGCGCCATTTTGTCATTCCGGCTTGAAAGGAAATCGATGAACTCAGCCGCTCCGGCATCCGTCGCACCGGGAACGATAATTTCGGCTAATTTGCGCATCGTTGTGTACTCGTGAGCGTTCAGGCCCACTGGCTTATAGCCCGCTCCGGGGTCCAGCGATTTGGCTTCGGTTACAGCCTGGTGGACATGCTGAGCCAGCACGGGCGTTAACAATCCTGTGGCTGTGAACGCAATCAACAGATCGCGGCGCGTAGGATCTGACATATTACGCGTCTCCTTTTTTCATATCCGCCGCAAGGTGTTCCGCCGTACGCCATGCCAGTGCCACAATTGTGAGCGTCACGTTCTTATCCGGGTTGCCCAGAAAAGGCGCGGCGTCGGCAACGTACAAGTTTTTCACGTCGTGCGCGCGGCACCAGCGGTTCAGCACAGAGGTCTTGGGGTCGTCGCCCATGCGAACAGTCCCAGCTTCATGAATGATGGTGCCTCCTACCGAAACGCCTTTTGCTTCCCGTTCCGGATGCGCAAGACCGGTCACCTTGCCACCCATGGCTTCAATAATATTGGTGAAGGTACTGTGCATGTGCTTGGCCTGCTGAATTTCATGCTCGCTCCAGCGGAAGTGGAAGCGCAGAGTGGGGATACCGAACCGGTCCACTTGGGTGGAATCGATCTCGCAATAGGAGTGCTCGTTGGGGATCATTTCGCCGCGCCCCGCAAGCGAGATACTCGCGCCATAATTTCGGCTAATGGTATCTTTCAGGCCTTGTCCATAACCCTGGTGCTGGTTCCCTTCCCCGTGGAATGAGCCAATCCCAGGCATGCCGAAGCCGCCGCCTAGTTCTACATGGTAGCCACGCGGAAAATCTTTATTTTTCTTATCCAACTCCCACCAAGGGATGTACAGGTGCATCCCGCCGATTCCGTCAGAATTGTGCCGCGGCATGTTTTCAAACGCGGGAATGTGGCCCGAGAGAGAATAGCCAGTGGAATCGGTTAAGTTGCGTCCTACCATGCCGCTGCCGTTGGCTAAACCGTTCGGGAAAAGCGCCGATTTCGAATTCAAAAGCAAACGCGCCGATTCGCATGCGCTGGCGGCAACCACCACGCGCTTGCAACGGATCTGCTGTTCCGTGCGCGTATTCTTATCCACGTAAGAGACAGCAGTCACCACGCCGGCCTTGTCGACAATCAGTTCGCGCGCCATCGCATTCGTGATGACGGTCAACTTGCCGGTTTTCATCGCCGGGAAAATCATAGCCTGCGAAGAAGAGAAAGCCGAAGCCGTTTTGCACCCGCGCCCGCACTGCCCGCAATAGTGACAAGCCGCGCGGCCGTGTACGGATTTCGTCAGCATCGCCATGCGTGAAGGGATAACAGGGATGCCAAGCTTGGCGGCTGCTTTTTTGATCACTGTTTCGTGCACGCGCGGCGGGATAGGTGGAAGGAACACGCCATCAGGCGCGGTACGCAGCCCCTCTTTGGTGCCCGTGATGCCGATAAATTCCTCGGCTTTGTCGTACCAGGGAGACATCTCCGCATAGTCCAGAGGCCAATCCGTACCCAGGCCATCGAACGAGTATGGCTTGAAATCGTAATCTGAAAAGCGGAGAGAAATGCGCCCGTAGTGATTCGTGCGGCCGCCTATGATGCGGGAACGGAACCAGCTAAACTCCGAATCGGGTGCTACGGAATACGGCTCACCGGGGATGTCCCAGTAACCGTTCGGGGCGGCGAAATAACCCCACTGCTGCTGCCCGAAATAGCCCTCCGCGTTTTCTCCGGAGCCGCGGTGGTTCACCTCATAGGGCAAAGTGTGCTCTTTGAAATCCTTGAAAGGATTGAGCATGGGCCCGGCCTCAAGCAGCGTTACGTTGATGCCGAGATCCGTCAGAACTTTAACTACGGTGCCGCCGCCCGCGCCGGAGCCGATCACGACTACGTCGGCGGGAGTGTTGGTGCGCTGAATCTGAAACATAGAAGGGTTCTTCGGGAAGCATATCACTAGGGCGCCTGAAGAAGGCGACAGACGATTCCGCAAACTTCAATCGATCGGATGAAGCATGACTTTGGTCCAGCCTTGGTCACGATTGTCTTGAACGCCTGTGCTGATCCATTACAACTAAATTTTCGTCTGGATCGACCGCGAGAAAACTCGCCGGTTTCTGAATTCCAAGGGCTTCAAAGCCCTTGCAAATCGGTCCCGAACATATAAAAAGCAACAAAGATTAATATCCAGATTAGATTTGTAAAGTGAGTAAGTAAGGCTGCCGCACCCACGTCGCTTTTCCCGGTTTTTACAGTCACTGTTATCAGATAAGGCACACCGGCCATAAGATGAAGCGCATGATATCCGGTTAACAGGCAGAATGTCTGCGCGAAAATAAGTGGCGGTTTTTCAAAGAACAGCAGCCGACCCCATTCCATGGCATCGCAGATCAAAAACGTCACCCACAACCCCACTGTGGCGGCAACGAAACGGGCGGCTAACACGTTGTCGTGTTTAGCCTGGGCGTTCGCCGCAGCGGCCATGGTGAAGCTGCCTGCTAGCGCGAATAAGGTCATCGCCGTCGCCATGATCGCGCTTGCAAAATGCAGTGCCCCCGCCCAAGCGGGAGCTTTCCAACGCAAATATAAATAAGCAAGGAAACAAATCAGGAATAACGCGCCATCCGCCGCAAGAAACATCAGCATGGCTCTTTGGCGGCGTGTGTGTGCAAGCACTATCTGCAGAACATCATCCGCGATAAATGAGCAGCATCATCAAGCCGATCCAAAGCACGTCAAGAAAATGCCAGAACACCACCGAAACTTCTACGAAGGTACGCTTCGCGGCTCCCAGCTGAAAACGAAGCGCCGCTTGCGCGATCCAAAGCAGAGCTGCCAAGCCGACGATTGCATGGGCCGCATGGGTCCATGTAAGTATGTAAAAAAATCCATTGCTAGGGTTGCCCTGCACATACATCCCGCTATGGCTAAGCTGCCGCCATGCAAGAATTTGCCCCGCAAGAAACCCGAAACCGAGTATCGTGCCAACGCACCAAAGCCAGTTGAACGAGACACGATGCCTCCCTCGCAACCGGCGACGTGCCAAATCAAGGACGACACTGCTCGCTAGCAGAATTCCTGTGTTGGGCCAAAGGATTGCCGGGAGGGGCATCGTTACCCAGTCATTGCTGAGCCGGTGCCGAACAATCATCGCAAACGCCAAGGCCGCGAAAGTGATTACGCTGGCCGTCATCATCACGGCCAACCCGATTAAAGAAGTCTTCCGTTGTGCACCGCGGTCCGGGTTAGCATCATCACCGCCCCCGCCGCCGCCCGGAAATGGTGGCGTGATAACCGGCGGCCGCCCGCCCTCAATCAGGATTCCCGGCATCGCTTACCTCCTTATCCTAAAGGATGCGCCAAATATAGTGGCACCTGATTTGGATGCATCAGGAAGCAAGTGAGAACGAAAATTTACTCTACGCGGCTTCCGGAAAAGCCAACCGGCTCTTGCACAGCGCTTTATTCAACACCGTTACCGCATCCGTTAACGATACGCTCTTCGCTATCGAGACCTCAGATACCAGCATGTGCCGCGCCCGTTCCAGCATCTTCTTCTCCCGGAATGACAACGGCTTATCGGCTTGCAGAATGAGAAGCCCTTTCAATACTTCTGCAATGTGCAGCAAGTTGCCGCTCTGCATACGGTCGCAATTGATCTTGAAGCGGTTCTTCCAATCCGGGCAATTGTGGCATTCGCCGGTGCCCAAATAGGTCAGAACCCGGTTGATCTCGGCCGTCTTGGTGATCTTCCTGAGCCCAATATTTTCGACATTGGAGAAGGGCACCATAACGGTCATGCTGGTATAAACCAGGCGTAGCAAATAAAATTGCTCAAATTGCGCGCCAAAAGAGCGGGTGCTGATATTCTCGATGGTCCCAACACCTTGATTGGGATACACCACTTTTTCACCGATTTCGAAGGTCATACTTGGATCCCCCTGGATCTACCACCGGTTCCGGTTACAGAATTAACATGCTTTTGACAAACGATTGATGGTAAGCATAAAAATTTTGAATGTCAAGTTTATGTACACCGCAGGGCTGTCAATAGCGTCTATGCCGTTGACTTTGGCAAAAGATTCAGCAAACTGAGGAGTGGGCAATCTGAAAGACGGAATGATTTGGAGAGCAGAATACACTCGTGAGAGGTGGCTATTCGCCAGCACCGCGGACGTGAACTTCCGTTTCTTCCATTAGGAGACGTTGCAAGGTGCGCAAGTCGTTCAAAATACGACTGCTGGCGGTAATGTGAGAATTCAATTTATTTAGGTTGAAGGCGACCAATTGGAGCGCTTCTTTCCGACGCGCAGCGTGTTCCGCCACGGCAAGGGAAATCTCGGCCTCGATATCGCTTTGGGCTTCTTCGATTGCTTCTGCCAGCATCGCGATATAACGATGGGAGCCTTCAATGCTATCGAACGGGGTGTCGGGCATGTAAAACTGCCCCTATTCTGTCACAGCAGCGTCACAAGATTCAGGAGAAAAAGGGTCGTGTTGCCGGTTGTGTTACTATTTTGAAGTCCCAATCGCGGGGACGTAGCTCAGTTGGTTAGAGCGCCGGCCTGTCACGCCGGAGGTCGCGGGTTCGAGCCCCGTCGTCCCCGCCATTTAGTGGATCAGCTTTACGCGAAAAACGGGGGCACCCGTTAAATTCGAACTGATCAATAGCACCTTACCGATTTCTACTTTCTGCAATTGTCAAAGCAGCTAAACCATAAGATTGGCGCGTCACAGCCTCCATCTTGGTATGCACACCTTCGTAATGGCGTTGTTTTGGGAAAGGGCTATGTATTTGTCTGGAAAGTTGAACCGCCTTCGAAGATAAATTCATTGCCAGAGTTAGAACTTGTGTCAACCTCATCGGCGATATACCATTTCGGCTATGCGCGGCTCTCGCCTTTATCGTCATGCCCTTGTCATCATGTCGGTCCAGGCCCTTGTTTTTCTTGATGCACAGACGCCGGACCGCAAGAGGTCTCCGGCGCCGGCGGAGTATCAAATTTATGCGGGGAGCACCCATGCGCACACCAGCTACACGTGGTCGCATGGGGATCAGTTCGCCAAGTCCGACTGCAAGGGAATTCGGGTCTACGGGCCAAAAAACCCAGGCGATTCACTCTCGGTATGGACCGAGGGTTACGTAAAGAGCCTGACCGGATGCTACTCGATGTATGTCATTAACGGGTTTCAACTACCGTCGCCTGATATGAAAGTAAAAACGGATTGGGAGAAGTTCCAGGGTTTGCCTTCCGCGCACTATGCGGCAGCCAAAGCGAAAGGGTTCGATTTTTATGTCACTTCGGATCACTCGCAAGAGGCCGTCTTCAACCCAATTTCACCTGACAACACAGCTTGGATGGCATCTAAGGAAGCGGCTAACGAAGCAACCAACCAGGACTTTGTGGCCATCCCAGGTTTTGAATTTTCAGAGAACGATGGACCCGGCGGAATGGGACACATCAATGTTCTGAACTCTGACGGCATGCTGAATGCCCTGTTGCCGGGCGTCGACTTGGGATCTTTCTATCGCTGGTTGGCCACGGTTAAGGCCTTTGGCAGTGGACCGGTGGTAGCCAGCTTTAACCATCCCGGCGAACACCAATATGCGGACTTCTCGGGGCGCACTCCGGAGGCTACAGAAGTGATCACCATGCTCGAAATGATCAACTCCAATAAGAATATCCACTACGAGGCTTTTCTTGCAGCACTAGACAAAGGCTGGCGGGTATCGCCAGTCGCCGGCAACGACAACCACGGATTAAATGGCATAGCGTTACAAAAATCGCGAACCTTCGTCTTGGCGTTATCGAAGACAAGGCTGGCGATCCTCGATGCGATGAAGCATCGCCGGACCTATGCGTCCCTGGACAATAACATCCAGTGCCGGTATACAGTGAATGGCGCAGCGATGGGCTCTACTCTTGCGGGAGCAAACGAGTTTCATTTCGCGATCGACATCAAGGACCCGGACACCGAGAATCCAAAGGACAAGATCGTGAAGATTGATATCGTGAAGGACGGCGGAGCGGTTGCGGAAACCTATGAAGTTCCAGAGCCGGCGTACGCGGTGGCGTGGAGCCCCACAATTCACGACGAGACCAGCAAGTACTTTTTCGTGCGGGTATGGAACGCGGGGGGCGGCGACGCGCCGGGTGCCGATCCAGCCAAACCGATTGCGTGGTTGGCACCGGTCTGGACAGGTCGCTAGCAGAAAAAAAGTGGGACCTATCCCGAACTTTCCCTTCAGGCTCATCTTGCGTAAGACATGGATAACGGGATCTGGTCATCCGGCTGGAGATCAAAATCGCAATGAAACTATACTTCTAGCTAACTGACGTGGCAGAACAGACCAACAAGCCCAAGCCTACCCGCAGAGAGTTTCTCGCCTCAGCCGCTGCCGCTCCAGCAGCGGTCCAAGCGGCTAAACCCCGCGTCCGAACGTCGTCATGTTCATGACCGACGACCATGGCGCGTGGGCCACTGGCGCTTATGGCTGCCGCGAGATCCTAACGCCCCACATCGATGCTCTGGCTAAAGGCGGAGCGCGCTTCTCGAATGCTTTTGCCTCGACGCCGGTCTGCTCGCCCAGCCGCATGACCTGGCTCACCGGCACTCTGCCCTCTACTCATGGCGTGCAGGATTACCTTGTTCCCGAAGATTCATTCGGCCCCACCGCCCGGCCGTGGCTTGAAGGTCATCTGACCTACTCCGAAGTGCTCGCGCGGAATGGCTATCAGTTGGGCATGTGCGGCAAGTGGCACATGGGCAACGACGATCAAGCGCAGGCGGGGTTCAGCTATTGGGCCTCGGTACCGGGTGGTGCAGGGCCCTACCGCGACCCGGCGTTCATACACAACGGCAAGCCCGAAACCATCCACCAATTCAAAACCGACGCAGTGGGGGATTTTGCGATCGACTTCCTGAATCAGCACAAAGTCGGCCAGCCTTTCTACCTGCTGGTGCCGTTCTACGCTCCGCATACACCGTACGACTATCAGCCGGACGGGTACCGCAAGCCGTATCTCTATTCGGCCTTCAGTTGCTTCCCGGATTTGCCGCAAAGTCCCTGGCAAAACGAAAACCTGAAAAAGATGCACGGCAAGCGCGAGCCGAAGCTGGCGTACTCGGCTCTAATCTCGGGCGTAGATGCAAACGTCGGGCGCGTCGTACAGCGACTGGAAGAACTCGGCGTCCGCAACAACACTTTGGTGATCTTCACGGCGGATCAGGGATGGAATGCCGGGCATCATGGCGTCTGGGGCAAAGGCAACGGAACGCAGCCCTTCAATATGTATGAAGAATCGTTGCGGGTGCCGTTGATCTGGAACCATCCAGGCCGGATCGCGCCGGGGCAGGTGCTTCCGGCACTGGTGTCGTCCTACGACTATTTCCCAACTATTCTGGATTACCTGGACATCAAAGCCCTCCCACCCGAGCCGCGCCGAGTGGGCCGCAGCTACAAGCCGTTTCTGCAAGGCAAGCTACCCGCATGGCGTACCCGGCTGTATTTCGAATATGCCTACGTTCGGGCATTGCGAACATCCAACCTGAAGTTCATCGAGCGGGCCGACGGCTGGCCGAGTGAGTTCTATGATCTCGAAGCCGACCCCGGTGAAGCCCGTAACGTTATTGATAACCCGGTGTACGCCAAACAGGTGCGAGAACTGCGCCGGGAGTTGGACGGGTACTTCCAGAAGATTGGCGCACCGCCCATTGCGGAGTGGCGCAAGACCACCGCCCAAAAATTGCCGACCGAAGATTTTTCGAGAAAGCCGCGATGATGGCATTGATTCCGAATCAGATCGCGCGAAAGTTGTTGTCACAAGCCTGCTGATAATGGAGATGGCCGCACCGGTAGTCCGTCGGGAAATTTCCACTGCGAAGCACCACACCGGGTACGTCAATAATTGGAACCCCTCGCCTGGCGACGAGCAGGGCGTGTTCAATCCTAAAGAACCAGCATTTCCCTCTGGAAACAACTGTCGGCTTGTGGCATTCGTTCCTGCAAGTTGGCAAACTCCAGGTTCCAATTTCCGCGCCAAGCAGGCAATTGAATCGAATTTGCTGTGGCAGACTCAAATCAATTTGCTGGTTCTTCAATGAAAGAAACTCTCGATTTCGTGGTGCGCCACGGCTACGTGATCCTCTTTCTCTCCGTACTGGCAGAGCAGTGCGGTGTTCCCGTTCCGTCGCTCCCCATGCTGCTTGCCATCGGCGCTCTCTCAGCCAGTGGCGACTTGAACTTCGCCCTCGCCCTCCTCACGGCAGTCGCGGCTTGCCTGGTTGCCGATTCCATGTGGTACTGGCTCGGAATCCACAAAGGCTCCTCGATTCTGAACCTCCTTTGCAAGATTTCGCTCGAGCCAGATTCGTGCGTGCGCCGCACTGAAACCATGTTCATCCGGTATGGTGCGCCCGGGCTCTTATTCGCTAAATTCGTGCCCGGCCTTAGCACCGCCGCCGCGCCCCTGGCTGGCATGTTCCGCATGAAAATTTGGAAATTCGGCCTCGCCGATACCGCCGGGTCACTCATTTGGGCAGGGTCTTATAGCTCCCTCGGATACCTGTTCCGCAATCAATTAGAAGATTTGCTGCAAGGCGCGGTGCGCGCGGGCTCATGGTTCTTGGCTTTTGTCGCGCTCGCCCTTGGTGGCTTCCTTTCTTTTAAATATGTTCAGCGCCGCCGCTTCTTCCGTGAACTCCGTATTGCGCGCATTCACCCGCTGGAACTTAGCGATCTAATCGCAACCGGCGAATCGGTGACCGTAGTCGATCTCCGCAACGCCCTGGAGTGGCAAGAGGAGGGAGCGTTAAAAATTCCCGGCGCGGTTCACGTCTCCTTCGAAGACATTGAAGCAAGCATGCCGCAGATCCCGACGGATCGCGACCTGATCCTCTACTGCACTTGACCGAACGAAGCCTCCAGCGCCCGTGCGGCGCTGATGTTTAAGAAGCGCGGTGTACAGCGAGTCCGTCCCTTAAGCGGCGGCCTTGATGGGTGGCGCAAAGCCGGGCTCCCCACAGAACTGGTTGTGCAAATGGATAGGCCATTCGCGAACTCTGCTTCGCGAACTCTGTAAGATAAAAGCATGCGGCCCCGTGTCTGGCTCCTTCTGGCAATGTTTGCCTGTCCAGCCCTGACCTGTGCGCAGGTTATTGAATATGAAACAGGGGGCGTTAAGCACCAGACCCTCACACGGAACGGCGTCACGGTAATGTTCGCTACCAGCCAGGCCCACGTGCGCGATTACGCCATGATTCAAGTCTCTGTTGCTAACGGCTCGCAAATTTATTCCAACATCCGGCCAGAAGATTTTACCTACACCATGGCGGACGGGCAAACTATTCGCGCTTCCGCCGCCAATGAGGTGGTGAAGAATCTTCTGGACCGCGGCAACCTGGGCGACGTTCAAAAACTGGTGGTGGCCTATGAAGCGAATCTTTATGGCATCGCTAACATGCGCACCACTAACGGTTATGAACAACGCCGCCGCAACGCTATGGCCGAAGGCGTTCCTGCAAAATTCAAAGCTGCGGCTGCAGCATCCGCCTTGGCTCTGGTCGCAACCCGGCTCGCCCCCGGGCAATCAACAGATGGCGCGGTTTTTTTTTCCGTGGATCACAAAGCACTGGGAGCAGGCAAACTGATGGTTCGCAGCGGCCAGGAAGTTTACGAATTTAACGCAACACAGTGATCGGTCCTGGCATCTCAAAGAGCAGTTCCTAAAAACAAATGAGCACACCCGTTCTGGATCTACCACAAACCCTGGGAGCCTTGCGCGCCAGCCGTTTCGCCGCACCGGGCATGGCAGGCCGCAGCGTCAAAGATGAGTTGCGCGCCAATCTGATCACCAAACTGCAAACAAAAGAGCCGCTTTTTCCCGGCATTGTTGGCTATGAAGATACAGTCGTTCCTCAGGTTGTCAACGCGGTGCTCTCGAAACACAACTTCATCCTGCTCGGCTTGCGCGGCCAAGCTAAAACGCGCCTGGTCCGCATGCTTACCACGCTGCTCGATCCCTATGTCCCCTACATTGCGGGTTCTGAAATTCATGACGATCCTTTCCACCCCATCACTCAACAATCGCGCGATCTGATTACACAGCAGGGCGATTCCACGCCCATTGCTTACCTGACGCCCGATCAACGCTACGTGGAGAAACTAGCCACGCCCGACGTGACCATAGCCGACATGATCGGGGATATTGATCCCATTAAAGCAGCGCGGCGCGGGCAGGATATTTCGAACGAACTGACCGTCCACTACGGACTGCTGCCCCGCGCCAACCGCGGCATTTTTGCCGTGAACGAATTACCGGATCTGGCTGGGAAAATTCAGGTCGGCCTCTTTAACATCATGCAGGAAGGTGACGTTCAGATTAAGGGCTATCCCGTGCGCCTGCCGCTAGATGTCCTACTGGTCTTCACGGCAAATCCAGAAGACTACACGGCTCGCGGCAAGATTATCACGCCCCTGAAAGACCGCATTGGCAGTGAAATTCGCACGCACTATCCGTCGTCGCTAGAACAGGGCCTTGAGATTACCAAGCAGGAGGCCTGGGTCACGCGAACCTCGAACCTCGAGCTTCGGGTTCCCCACTACATTAACGAAATTGTTGAGCACCTTGCCTTCGCTGCTCGCGAAGACAAGCGCGTCGATAAGCGTTCCGGTGTATCGCAACGGCTTCCCATCAGCGTAATGGAAAACGTGGCTTCGAACGCGGAGCGCCGCGCTCTACGCAACGGCGAGCAGATAGCTGTGCCCCGCATTCTCGATATCTATGCGGCACTGCCTTCCATTACCGGCAAAATCGAACTGGAATATGAAGGCGAATTGAAGGGCGGTGACACGGTGGCCCGTGAACTTATCCGCCAATCCGTCGGCACGGTCTACAACAAGTATTTTGAAGGCGTGAACGTAGCCCCCATCGTGCAATGGTTCGATATTGGAGGCACGCTGAAGCTTGATGAAACTGTAACTTCGTCCGATATGGTCCAGCAGCTCAACCCGATCCAGGGTCTGATGGAGAAAGGCCGCGCACTCGGCCTAGGAGCAAGCGAGCCGGATGCCGTGCGCGCCAGTGCCGCTGAATTCGTGCTTGAGGGGCTCTATGCCCATAAGCGCATCAGCCGCACGGAAGAAAAGGGTTACGCCTCCGATGGCGGCCGTAAACGCGAACGGGAACCGCGCGAACGCCGTCCTGAAGAGGATGAAGAGTCCCCTCAAAAAGACCGCGGTCGCCGCCGCTACAATTAGCCAGGTCATTCCAATGAAGCAGATCAAATACAGCAAGTACACCGGAGAAGATTTCGGGATTGACGCGCAGGATCTGCTGCAGGCGCTTTCTGATTTCCTGCTCCAGAGCGGGTTCAACAACCCCTACGACCCTACCGGCCAGTGGCAGGAGCAATCGATGGATGAGTTGCGCGAAGCAATTGAACGCGCACTGCAGGAAGGCAAGCTGTTTCCAGACGATCGTCTTCAGGAAATGATGCAGCGCCTGGAAGCCATGTCTCCGGAACAAATGGACCAGTTGGTTAATCAAATGGTGCAAAAACTGGTAGATGACGGCAGCATCTCAACCTCTGACCCGACAGGAAACGGTCAGGGCGAAGGTCCCGAAGCTCCGACAAAATTTCAGGTGACCGATAAGTCGCTCGATTTTTTGGGGTTCAAGACCCTGAAAGATCTACTCGGCTCGCTCGGTAAGGCAAGTTTCGGTCGCCATGATACGCGCGATTTCGCGACCGGAGTCGAATCCTCGGGCTCATCACGGCTGTACGAATTTGGTGACACGATGAACCTGGATGTCACCGAGACGCTGTTCAATGCCGTGCGGCGTGAAGGCGCGCAGGTTCCGCTGAATTTAGAATATTCTGACTTGCACGTTCATCAATGCGAATATCAAAGTTCCTGCGCCACGGTTTTAATGCTGGATTGCAGCCATAGCATGATCCTTTACGGCGAAGACCGATTCACGCCGGCGAAAAAGGTGGCGATGGCGCTGAAGCATTTGATTAAAACTCAGTATCCCGGCGACAGCCTCCGTTGCGTGCTGTTTCATGATTCCGCGGAAGAACTCGACATCAGCCAGCTAGCGCGCGCCCAGGTTGGTCCCTATTACACCAACACCAGAGACGGCCTGATCCTGGCTCAAAAGCTACTTGCCAGAGAGCGCAAAGACATGCGCCAGATTGTGATGATTACGGACGGCAAACCAAGCGCTCTTACGCTTGATGACGGACGCATTTACCGCAACGCTTTCGGGCTCGATCCGCTGGTCATCAGCAAAACGTTCGAAGAAGTAAACCGTTGCAAGAAGCAGGGCATTCTCATTAATACCTTCATGCTGGCGCAGGATTATCAGCTGGTTGCGTTTGTTCAGAAAGTGACCGAAATGTGCCGGGGCAAAGCATATTTCACCACTCCATATAATCTGGGCCAGTACTTACTTATGGATTACATGAACCGGAAAACCCGCACTATTCACTAAGCGGCCCATTCATTCACAAAAAATCCTACTTTATTTCTTAGTTTCTTTACAGTAACTTGCGCACCAGGATGTCCTCTTTCTGCTGAAGCGGATTATACAATCCAGCCAGAAGGAGGAACGAAAACTGGTAAATCTTATTTTGATTTTAAAGCTGCTTCCCGTCATTCTCGGGGCAGTCCAGGCAGTGGAATTAGCAATGCCAATTCCATCTGCCGGGAAGGCAAAGCTTGATTTGGTGTTGGGCACCGTCTCTGATGTGTATGCGTCCACACAGCAAGTCAGTCTGGAAATGCCGCTAGATCGGCTGATGGTTCTTGTTACGCAAACCGTGGCCCGTATTGTTGCAACGTTTAACGCGCTCGGTTTGTTCAAGAAGGGCTAACTCCCTTCAGGCGCGCGTGTTCTTACAACGCGCGCCCTTTATACTTGTTGGATGCAAGACGTCATGGAGCTAGAAAAGCTTCATCTCCTACAAAATTACGCCCGGTATCCTCTTGTGCTTTCGCACGGGGAAGGCACCCGCCTCTTCGATACAAACGGCCGCTCATATTTAGATCTCATTTCAGGAATCGGGGTTAATGCCCTTGGCCACAATCATCCGCGCATCACCAAGGTCATTCAGGAACAGGCCTCACGCCTTATCCACACATCGAACCTTTACTATCATCAGTTCCAAGGGCCGCTTGCGAACCGCATAGCCGCTGCCAGCGGTTTAGACCGCGTCTTCTTCGGCAATACCGGCACGGAAGTAGTGGAAGGCGCATTAAAGATGGCCCGCGCCCATGGTACGAAAATCAATCCCGAGAAGTTTCAGGTCATCTCGCTCGAAAATTCATTCCATGGCCGCACATTAGGCGCCCTTTCCGTCACGGGCCAGCCCAAATACCGCAAGGATTTCGAACCTTTACTGCCAGGCGTACAGTTCGTTTCGAAAAATGATTGCAGCGCCCTCGAAGCGGCTTTTAGCGATCGCACATCGGCCTTCATCGTCGAAGTAATCCAAGGGGAGGGAGGCATTTTTCCCGTGTGCCGGAACTACCTGGCGCGCGCCCGTGAACTCTGCACGAAACACAACGCGCTTCTTATTTTTGACGAGACGCAATGCGGAGTGGGCAGGCCGGGAACATTCTTCGCATACCAGAACATTGATCCTGTGATTCTGCCAGACGTCATGGTTGCCGCCAAGCCAATTGCTTGCGGACTTCCTTTGGGATTTATCGCTGCTACGGAAGCAGCGGCCGCTTCCATCTCACCCGGCATGCATGGTTCAACCTTCGGGGGCGGCCCGCTCGCTTGCCGCGTTGCGCTTGAATTCTTTGACATTCTGGATGAACTGCTACCCCAAATGCGCAGAGTTGGGGCCTATTTTCGGGAACGGCTTTTAGACCTCAAAGCGAAGCACGAATCCGTACACCAGGTTCGTGGTCAGGGCCTTATGCTCGGGATGGAAATGAAACAGCCTTGCCCCGAACTAGTAACAGCAGCCATCGCGGAAGGCTTGCTCATCAACTGCACACACGGCACGACGCTTCGTTTTCTGCCGCCTTATACCATCGTCGAAGCTGAGGTTGATGAAGCGATTGCGATACTGGATAAGCTTCTCACCAATTAGCGCGCCAGCACTTCGCGGGTGCCTCTTGCAATCATCAGCTCTTCGTTAGTTTTCATAACGCGCACCGGCGGGTTTCCGAGCGCTCTTAAACCTGAAGAAATCCGATCCCGCACTTCAGGCGAGTTTTCGCCAATGCCGCCGGTGAAGATCAGCAGGTCTAAGCCGCCAAGCGACGCGGCGAATGCGCCTAAAAACTTTCGTGCTTGATAGCAATACACCTCCACGGCCTCAGCAGCCGCCGGGTTCGCCGGGCTTGCTTGAATCAGCTCCTGCATGTCAGATGTCAAACCGGAAAGGCCCTTCAAGCCGCCTTCCTTAGTGACGAGCTGATTCACCTGGTCCGCGGTCATTCCCCGCGCTCGTATCAAGTGCAGCACCACCCCGGGATCCAGATCCCCAGACCGGCTGCTCATCGTAAAGCCGCCGGTGGGGGTCAAACCCATGGAGGTATCAATACTTGCGCCGTTTAGAATTGCGGCCATGCTGGAGCCATTCCCCAGATGCGCCACGATGAGCCGCTGTGGAAGCGCGCCCTCCCGCCTTAGTTCACTCACGATATAAGCGTATGAAAGACCATGAAAACCGTAACGAATTACCCCTGCATCGGCCAGTTCACGAGTTAGGCCATAAAGCTGTGCCACCCGCGGCATGCTGCGATGGAAGGCTGTATCGAAGCAGGCGACCCCTGGCAGATCCGGCAGAGCTTTGGCAACCGCCGCAATCACCGCAAGCTGGTCGGGCATATGATCTGGCGCCAGACCCTCAAGCTCTTTGAGTTCGTTTCGTAGGTGTTGTGTAACGCGTTCCGGAGCGATATGATCAGGCCCGCCATGCACAATCCGGTAGCCCACCGCTTCAACTCCATCCAAATGCCCGTCCGAGCGGAGCTTCGCGAGGATTGCCCCGATAGCAGTATCCCGGTCGCGCATGGCATCTCCGGAAACCTTGCCGGTGATGACTTCCTGATCTTCTGAATAAACCGAATATTTGATGCTGGACGATCCGCTATTAATGGTGAGGACTGTCATCTAAAGCCGCGCAGCCGCTTCGGAGCGCCGGCGTAACTCCTCCTCCGCGCGATGCCAGTCCTCATCCGGCGATCCGATTGGGCTGCCACGTTCCTGCCAGTAATGAAAGGCAAGCAGTTCAAGTTCGTTCAGCAATTCATCTTCGTGACCGGCATTCTGATCATCAGGGTGCACACCATGGTGTGAGCGATGTCGAAGCTTTCTGGACATGTCCGATTATCCTAAGGTCAGCGGCATCCGCTGATCGGTCAACGTGCTCTTATGAACAGATTTACACTTTTAGGACTTTTGGCCCTCACGGGTTGCTCTCCCTCGCAAGAGGTGGCAGGGACCCTGCATGTCGCAGCTGCCAGCAATCTGTCGCGCATTTTTCCTTCACTCGCCCGTGCCTGCCTCAAGTCGACCGGTCTTACCCTTGTGCCGAGTTTTGGAAACACCGCACAACTTGCACAACAGATAGAAAATGGCGGCCCCTTCGATTTGTTCCTCGCGGCAGACACCAGTCATGTTGCTAGCCTCGCGATTGTGCACAAGGTGCTTTCGAATTCCGTGCACAATTATGCACAAGGCCGCCTGGTTCTCTACGCGCCTCGTCGCCCCGATATCCGAAGGCTGGAAGATTTGGCCCTTCCTTCCGTCAAGAAAATCGGCATCGCCAAGCCGGAATTAGCGCCCTATGGGAAAGCGTCCATTGAAGCTCTGACAAGCCTTCATATGTGGGGCGCGCTGGAACCGAAAACGGTTTACGGACAAAATATTTCAGCTGTTCTGCAATTTGTCGATAGCGCGAATGTTGATGCCGCCTTCACAGCTCTCGCTTTGGTTAATGAGAGCCCCGGCAATAAGATTTTGGTGGATCCATCGCTGCATGCCCCACTCAATCAGGCGCTCGGCATACCGGCGAGCACGCAACACGTTGAACAGGCCCGCCGCGCCGCTGCCTGGTTTCTTTCCGCCGAAGCACAAGAGATCTTCAGCAAATCGGGTTACGGAATTGCCAGGCAAGATCCCGATAGAACGGTTCCCGCCGCGGAAGCTACCGTAAAGCCATGACAGAAGCCGCACCAGCTTATTGGCACGCCATCGAATCGCGGGATGGCTCCCAGGATGGCACGTTTGTATACGCGGTGAAGACCACGGGGATTTTCTGCCGGCCGTCCTGCCCATCGCGGCGGCCTTTACTCGCTAACGTTCAGTACTTCGATGCTCCAGCAGCAGCGGTTGCTGCGGGTTACCGCGCCTGCAAGCGCTGCCGGCCTCAAGATGCTGTTCATCCAGAAGCTTCCCTAATGGAAGCCGCATGCCGCTACATTGAAGACCACAGGGAAGGTTTTCAGCTATCCGGCTTGGCCCGTCATATGGGGTACAGCTCATTTCATATACAGCGGCTGTTTAAATCGGCATTGGGCATCACGCCTCGCGGCTTTGCGGAATCGCGCCGGCTGGCTGCCCTGAAAGAAGATCTTCGCCAGAATCGCCCGGTGACAGAATCGCTCTACAACGCGGGCTACTGTTCCAGCAGCCGCGTGTACGAAAACTCCGGCGCGCATTTTGGCATGACGCCCGCCACTTACCGCAAACATGGCGTTGGAACACAGATCGGTTTCACCATCGCGCCGTCGCAGCTCGGGCTCGTCCTGGTTGCGCAGACAAGCCGGGGAGTTTGCTCCATCGCCTTTGGCGCAAGCGAATCTGAACTGGAAAATTCTCTCAGAAAGGAGTTTTCTTCGGCAACCATCACCAGAGCTGATTCCCCTCATATTGCCGCCCTGCTAGCCCATCTTCATGGAACGGAACGTCTCCTCTGGTTGCCGCTTGATATTCAGGCAAGTGCCTTTCAGCGGCGTGTTTGGGAGCAATTGCAAAAGATCCCGTACGGTGAAACGCGTTCCTATTCACAGATCGCTCAGGCGCTGGAGCGGCCCACCGCCGCTCGCGCCGTGGCCCGCGCCTGTGCGGCGAACCCGGTCGCGCTGGCGATTCCGTGCCATCGCGTGGTGCGCGAAGGCGGCGCGCTCAGCGGGTACCGTTGGGGCATGGACCGCAAACAAGCTCTCCTCGATAAAGAGAGAGAATCAAGAGTTGCAGCAATCGCTACTTTTCATCCCGGAAAAACGCGTTTTTACAGTCACTGAGCTGAACGGCGCCATCCGCGCCACGCTCGATCAAGAGTTTCAGGATCTGCGCGTTTCAGGGGAAATTAGCGGTCTCCGCATGGCGCAGAGCGGGCACGCCTACTTCACGCTGAAGGAACACGAATCGCAGATCCGCTGTGTTTGCTTCCGGTCCACTTACCGTTACCTGAAGTTCAAGCCGCTCGATGGAATCGCTGTCGTGGCGCGGGGCCGCCTGGATGTTTTCGAAGCCCGCGGCGAATACCAACTCATGGTGGAGGGTTTGGACCCACAAGGCCAAGGAGCCCTGCAGGTGGCCTTCGAACAGCTCAAGCAAAAGCTGCGCCTGGAAGGCCTCTTCGATAGCGACCGCAAGCGCATTCTGCCCAAGTTTCCGCGCAACATCGGGATGGTCACTTCTCCGCGCGGAACCGTCATCTCTGACATGATTCACGTATTGGAACGGCGCTTTCCAGGCATGCAAATACGGCTCTTCCCGGCGCAGGTGCAAGGCGAAACTGCCATTGAAGAGCTCTGCCGCGGCTTGGAATATTTCTCGCGCCACCCATGGGCCGATATTGTAATTCTGGCGAGGGGCGGTGGTTCGCTGGAAGACTTGTGGAGTTTCAATTCTGAAGCCGTGGCACGCGCTATTGCAGCCTCCGCGGTGCCGGTGATTTCAGCTGTTGGTCACGAGACCGATGTCACAATCGCGGATTTCGTCGCGGATCTGCGCGCCCCAACGCCCTCCGCCGCGGCCGAAATGCTCTGCTGCACGCGTGACGAACTGCTGGCGCGTATTGCGGGTTGTGAATTGAGATTGGTGCAGGCTGTCCGTTTTCGCCTTTCGGAAAGTGCGCGCCGGGTGGATAGGCTGGGTACTGACCGCGCGGCGACCCTGCTGCATCGGCAAATCGGCCGCAACCTGCAACGCGCGGATGAGAAAGAATCCCGCTTGCGCGAAGCCATGCGGAAGCGCAACAGTGCCGCGCTAGCCAGAGTTTCCGCTCTCGAAGTGCGCTTGCGATATCACGACATGCGTCCGCGTCTTGCGCAAGACCGGCATCGCCTGGACCGCTGCGAGGCAGCGCTTACGCAAGCAGCGAATCTGATTGTTTCGCGGAAACGGCAGCGCTTAGAAACCTCGACAGCTAAGCTGGAGCAGCTCAGCCCGCTTCGAATCCTGGATCGCGGTTATGCCATTGTGCGAAATAATGTGGGCTTAGTAAAAAGCCCCGCAGACGCTCCGCCGCACTCAGAAATTCAGATTCAGTTTGCAAAGGGCCAACTCTCCGCAGTCACAACCGAGCGGCTTGATTAGCTCTTCACCTTGCCTAACCGCTTTGCGTAGCCTTCTTTGTTAACCTGCCGGGAACGGCCGATCGCCAAAGCATCCTCGGGCACATTGTGCGTCAGGACGCTGCCCGCGCCCACGTAGCTGTGCCGGGCAAGCTCAATTGGGGCTACTAGCGTTGAGTTGCTGCCCACAAAACTGCTGTCTCCAATTTTAGTTCCATGCTTATGAACGCCGTCATAGTTGCAGGTGATGGTTCCGGCTCCAATATTCACCCCCGCGCCAATTTCCGCATCACCCAGATACGCCAGATGCATAGCCTTGGTGCCTGTTCCCAACGTGGCTTTCTTCAGCTCCACAAAATTACCGACGTGAACGTTTTCGCCCAGGTGGTTGCCCATGCGAAGCCGGGAGTACGGCCCGGCATGTACGCCGCGCTCAAGCTTGGAGGTTCCAATCATTGTGAACGGCTGGATCTCAACTTGATCGGCCAGTTCCGAATCCACAATCACGGAGCAGGCACCGATGCGGCAATTTTCTCCCACAGTTGTTTTGCCCCGTAACTGCACAAATGGTTCAATCACGGTATCCATACCAACTATCACGTCAGCATCCACGGTGACCGTTTCCGGTTTCTCCACCGTTACGCCATCCAGCATGAGCTGATTGATTTTGCGCGCACGGAAGGTCTGGTCCACCAGCGCTAGTTCCACGCGGTTGTTGATGCCGAGCAGTTCGGCTGAATCCTTCACTTTTAAGGCATGTACAGCATGGCCAGACTTAATCAGGATCGCGATCATGTCGGTCAGATAGTATTCGTTTGCGGGATTATCGCAACCAAGTTGGTCGATATATTTCCAGAATAGCCGCGCGTCGAAACAATAAACTCCCGCGTTGATTTCTTTAACCGCCAATTGTTCCCGGTTCGCGCTCTTCTGTTCTACTATGCATTCCACCTCGCCGGTTTCAGTTCTGATGACTCGGCCGTAGCCCGTCGGGTCGGCAAGTTTCGTGGTCAGCATGGTGCAGCCACCAGAATGCTGACGCTGATAACCAACCAATGTTGCGAGGGTGGAGGAAAGTATCAGAGGGCAATCGCCATAGAACACAACCAGCAAACCGCCCAACTCACTTAACTGATCGCGCCCGCATAGAATGGCGTGCCCGGTGCCTTTCTGCTCCTGCTGATGGATGAAGTTGGTACCGAGCGCAGCAACCTGGGCTTGGACCTCTTCCGCCTGGTGCCCCACCACTACAAATGTACGCTGGGCTGTTGCCAAGCTCAGCGCAATGTGTACGGTCTGTTCAATCAGCGTTCGCCCACCAGCGGAATGCAACACTTTCGCCTTGCGGGACCGCATGCGGGTACCCAAACCGGCAGCCAGAATTACTACGCTTACGTCATCCATATCGGTCAAGCTTCTATTCTCGTCTGCGGCGGCCCTCCCGCGCGAGTTCGATGGCAACCGCGGCTGCCGCGTTCGGATTATGACGGACTTGCGGGCCTTTTTCTATTAACGCCGCCGTGACTGTTTCAATCCTCATGGCCTGAAGCGTCGCGAAGTCATTCTCCACCGGACACACGCCCATGGATTCGTACCGCTTCAGCGCTGCTTTATGAATGGGGCTGGAGTTCACAATCGCATAATCAATGAGCCGGGGAACGCGGGCGTGCTTCTGAAGAGCGACTATGTGGTCGGAGGCCCGGAAATCGATCGTCTCACCGGGCTGCCACATCAGATTGACGAAGTACGCCTTCACGGCTAGCGAATCCGCAATAGCTTTTGACACTCCCGCCACCAGCAGATTCGGAATTACACTGGTGAAAAGAGAACCGGGTCCTAAAGTAATCAGATCCGCTGACTCAATGGCAGCCAGCGTTTCAGCTAATGGCCTGCACACGCGCGGGCGAAGCCATATCCGCTTAATCCGCCGTCTGCTGCGGCTGATTTTTGTTTCGCCTTTCACGATGGTGCCATCTTCCAGTTCCGCCTCCAGTTGCACATTGCGTGAGGTGGAAGGGTAAATGGAGCCCATAATTGCGAGTGCTTTCGAAGATTGCTTGACCGCCTCGGAAAACTCTCCCGTGATGTGCGTCAACGCCGTTAAAAACAGGTTTCCGAAGCTGTGCCCGGCCAAGCCGCGGCCACTGGCAAAACGGTACTGGAACAGTTTCGACAACAGCGCTTCATCTTCCGAAAGCGCCACCATGCAGTTGCGAATATCACCGGGTGGGAGGATTTCAAAGTCACGCCGCAGCCGGCCGGAACTGCCGCCATCATCGGTGACTGTGACCACTGCGGTGATGTCGATCGGGGCATACTTCTTAAGCCCTTTCAGCAGGGCTGAAAGACCGGTACCTCCGCCCATTGCGACAACACGCAGAGGAGGTGTTGTTCCATCCATGCCGAGCCTATCCGGCGATGGCCAGCGGAGCAAGCCGGTACTTCAAAATGGACCCGATTGCTTTTCCGGGTATAGAAGCTGCTGAATGCGGGGCTGTTGCGCAATGGGTGCTAAGTCTGAATCCTGCCGGGCCGCCATACGGTTGACGGGATTCAATTCGATGGCTTGTTTCAGATTTTCGAAAGCAGTATCGGTATCGCCAGAAATTCCAGCGCATAAAGCCAGCGCGTAATAAAGGTGGTCGGTTGAGTTATTTCCATCCTGCCGAATCATTTGCATGGCGCAATCCAGATGCTTCCGGGCGACATCCATATCTCGCGCGTTTAAGCGTTCGATGGCGTAGTTGTAATGATCGTCCAAAGTGTCTAAAGAAACTTCTGGCTTGCCCAGGCGGCGCTCGCACATCATAACGTGCAATTTTGCATTATGCGAAATAGGTTTCTGAGGCCCCGCTATTGCATCCTGAAAGACCACTTTCGCCTCACGAAACTGTTGATTGCGAAACAGCTTCATGGCGTTGTCAAAAAGCTGTAGCTGCTTTTCAGATTCGGTGCGAGGTTCGCCCGAAGGCGATGGGCGGACCATGACGCCATCATGCAAAACGCTTTGCGGCATGTTGCCGCTCTTTGGAGATATAGCTTTTTTCTTAACGGCCATACGTCGCAGCCTCACCAAGCTGCATCAGGTAGCTCTATGTTTTACCAAATACCGGAACAGTAGTCAAAGATACAAGCGTTCTCCATTTTGAAACTCTGCCATTCTGAAACGAAATGAAGCAGGATAGAAGAATCTTGTCTCCCTTCGCCAAGCTATCCGTACTAACTGCCCTAATCTTCTCAAGCGCTTGCGCTCAAAGCTGGCCAGGGGGCCCGGCACTGGATGAGGCGATCAATCAAGCCGTTGCCCAAGGCAGGATACCTGGGGCAGTCGTTTTGGTCGGGCATCGCGGGGAGGTGGTTTACAGAAAAGCTTATGGAAGCCGCGCGTTGCTCCCCGTGAAAGAACCCATGACCGTGGATACCATCTTCGATTGCGCATCGCTTACGAAGGTGGTGGCAACCACTTCCAGCATCATGCGGCTTTTTGAGAACGGCAAAATCCGACTGGCCGATAAGGTCACGGATTATCTTCCCGAATTTCAGAATGGCTCAAGCGGCCTTACCATTCGTGACCTGATGATTCACTTCTCCGGCCTGCGTCCCGATGTGGATCTTGTACCGGAATGGAGCGGCTACCAAACCGGAATTGACAAAGCTTTGCACGATAAACCCGCAGGTGCCGCGGAAACCAAATTTGTGTATAGCGACATCAATTTCCTGCTGCTTGGCGAAATTGTGCGCCGCGTGGGTGGGGAGCCGCTGCCGGATTTTGCCCGCGACAACATCTTCGCCCCGCTCGGTATGTCCGAAACACGGTTTCAGCCGCCAGACATCCTGCGTTCCCGCATCGCACCGACAGAAAAGCTAACGAGTGGGGAAATATTGCGCGGCAGCGTTCACGATCCGACGGCGCGCTTTATGGGAGGTATCGCGGGACACGCTGGGCTGTTTTCCACCGCCGATGACCTAGCGAAATTTTGCCAGATGATGCTGAATTTGGGCACGGGCGCGAATGGCACGCAGCTTTTCAGCCCCGCGACAATCTTGAAATTTACCACGCCACAGACTCCTTTCGGACAGCCGGTTTTGCGCGGGTTGGGATGGGATATTGATTCACCTCTTTCCGGCAACCGCGGCGAATTGTTTCCCGTCCGCACCTCTTATGGGCATACAGGCTTCACCGGCACATCGCTTTGGCTCGATCCAGGCTCGCAAACTTATGTGATCCTACTGGCGAATTCCGTCCATCCCAGCCGCGGAAAATCCATTACTTCTTTGCGAGGGCGCGTAGCCACTTTGGTGGCTGCACAGGTGGGAGCGGGAGCTTCCGCGGCACCGGCACTGCCAACCATGACAGGGCTGGACGTTTGGGAGGCGCAAGGTTTCCGGGCACTGGCGGGAAAGCGCGTTGGGTTGATTACAAACCACACGGGAATCGATCACGCTAGAAACCGCAACATCGACGTGATGCGCAAGGCGGGCGTGAATCTTACGGCGATTTTCTCACCGGAACACGGCATCCTGGGCGTGGAAGACAAGCTGGAAGTGGCGAACACTAAGGACGCCGCAACGGGCATTCGCGTCTGGAGCTTATATGAAGGTAAAAATCGGCGTCCTACAACAGAAATGCTGCGAGGTGTGGACGTTCTGGTATTCGACATTGCGGACGTGGGTGCCCGTTATTACACCTACGTCTCCACCATGGCATATGCCATGGAAGAAGCCGCGAAAGCCAAGATTCCTTTCTATGTCCTGGACCGGCCAAACCCCATCACAGGCACCCATGTGGAAGGCCCAATGATTGACCGCAGCCAGCTATCGTTCATTGGCTATTTCCCGCTTCCCGTGCGCCACGGCATGACGGTAGGCGAGTTGGCCCAAATGTTCAACGGCGAAAACCACATAGGAGCAAACCTGACAGTAGTGCAGGCAGAAGGCTGGCGACGGGAAGAGTGGTTCGATGAAACAGGGCTGCCTTGGGTAAATCCTTCGCCTAACATACGCTCGCTCAATGCGGCTTTGCTGTATCCCGCCGTTGGTTTACTGGAATATTCCAAAAACTACTCCGTGGGGCGAGGCACGGATTCGCCGTTCGAGGTGGTGGGCGCGGAATTTATGCGTGGCAACGATTTCTGCCGCGAATTAACCACTCGCGCGATTCCCGGATTTCGGTGTTATTCCATCAGTTTTCAACCGAACGCTTCGGTACTAGCCGGTAAGCCGATGGAGGGGATTCGGCTGGTTGTTACCGATCGAAATCTTTTCGATTCGGGCAAGCTTGGAGTAGAACTTATGGGTGCGCTGCAGAAACTTTATCCGGGCCGAATCGATTTTCAGGCAAATCAGAAACTGATTGGTGATTCAGCCCTTGTCCATGAAATTGAGCAGCGCCAAAGCACTGCACGGATCATGGCTCGCCAAGCGGAAGCACTCAAAGTGTTCCGCACGGCACGAACTAAATATTTGCTTTATCAGTGAAGCAAAGCGGCAAACTACGCCGATACCGATGCAGCTTTTCCGTTGTCCTGGGAGCTTTTGTTTTTGGACCCGAGTGGACGGCCCCGCTTTTTAGTCCCCGCCATCCATGACGGAGGCCGGCCGCGCCGCTTTCCGCGCCCAAGTGCTAGACGTTCCAGACTCAGGATGGCTTCTTCCAATTGTTCTCGTTCCTGCCGGAGATCGGCCAGGATTTTCGTGACATCCATATAAATTCCTCTCCTGAAATACTGTTCTAAAATCAGAACCAGATTAATTATTTCTGTTCTTAGATAAACAATTACCTCAATTAATGGACTTTTGCAATAGTATGGTTCTGAATTCAGAACAAAAGGAAGGGATCCGTACTATCCCAAATGCAAAAGGCCGGTAATATCCCTAGCCCCTGCGTTTCAGCCAGGGATAATGCAGCCTATTTGGCGGCTCGGCGCTTCCAGAGAAAGTAAAACGGCAAACCAGCCGCGATGAGAACGATTCCTAGTACGCTTTCCCGTGGCGAGTTCATCAAGGTGACGACTTCGATAAGAAGAGCTGCTATCACGAACAGAGCGGGCACCACAGGGTACCCAAGCGTGCGGTAAGGGCGGTCCAGATCCGGGCGCTTGCGGCGCAGCACGAAAACGGCCGCGGTAGTCATTCCGTAAAGCAGCCAGCTTGCAAAGATCACGAAGGTAAGCAATTGGTCGTAGCGGCCGGAAAGCACGACAATTGCAGCCCACGCGCTCAGGCCGAGGATGGAGACGCCTGGCGTATGGAAAGCAGGATGCACACGCGCGAAGCTACGGAAAAATAGCCCGTCGCGGGCCATGGCGTAGGGCACGCGCGAACCGGTCAGGATCGATCCGTTTAATGCGGCGAAGATGGAGATCATGGCCGCAACCGCCACGGCGTTGGCCCCGCCTGTACCCAGAATACGGCGCATCATCTCTGCCGCAACCCGGTTGGTGACGCCTACTTCCGCCGCGCTCAACACATGAAAATAGGCCAGATTCGCAAGGAGGTAAATTCCAATCACAGCGAAAGTTCCCCAGATTAAAGCCAGCGGTAGATTTCGGCGCGGGTCGCGGACTTCAGATGCAACCATGCCCACATTATTCCAGCCGTCGTAAGCCCAGAGCGCAGCGACCAGAGCCGCGACAAAACCAGTGAGCGTAATACTGGTGGCGGCGTCGCTCTGGATAACGGAACTCGCTACCGCGTGTGCCGGGGCAAAAAATAGACCGGCAACAATCACAAATCCGATCAACGCGACCTTTGCTATTGTTACTGCCACTTGTACATTGCCGCCCACGCGAACTCCGAAATAATTAATCGCGGCAAGGCCCATAATCAGGAACATGGCAAAAAATTGGCCGGCGCGAATCTCGAGTGGCGCACCATTTTCACCGATCAGAGGCACCCGGATCCAGACCTGCTCCAACCCGGGCCAGAAATTGGCAAGGTAGTAGAAAAATCCCGTTGCCAGCGTTGCAATAGAGCCGCTTTTCGCGACCCACATCTGGGTCCAGCCGTAAAGGTAGCCCCAAACCGGGCCGTAAGCCTCATTCAGATAAACGTATTCACCGCCTGCCTCGGGCAACATGGCGGCTAATTCCGCGTAAGTAAGCGCTCCAGCCAGGGAGAGCAACCCGCCGACCACCCATACCGCAAAGACCCACTCGACCGACCCTACGTGGTGGACCATGGTGCGTGGCACCAGGAAAATGCCGCTGCCGATTACTGTTCCGACGACGATTGCGACGGCGCTCCACAAACCCAAGACGCGTTTCAGTTCAGCCATTGCTTACTCTCCGTTGAGGGAACACGAACGATGCGGCGTAGCCGCCTGCAAAAGTTGCCATACTGCCAATCAGAACCCACCAGGTAAAAGCAATGGTGGTATTGAATTTGACGTAAAGGATAACGGCTGTGCCGATGATTACACCGGTAATTGCCGCGCTTTCGCCAGGACGCGTCGTCAACGAACCCAATAGAAATACGCCAAGCAGCACGCCCAGCGTGACGGAAGCAATGGATAAACCGGAGGTGAGCACAGAGCCCCAGTGACTGGCTACCAAACCAATCAAAACCAGCACCACACCCCAAGCGATAGTTGCCAAACGCGCAATCCAAAGCAGCTTTGTTTCAGAGGCGCGATTGCGAAAGAAATCGATTACGGTCGTTGAGGCAAGCGAATTTAGTGCGGCACTCAGATTAGCCATTGCCGCTGCCAATATGGCGGCCATCACCAGACCGGCGAGACCCGGCGGCATATTTTCCCAGATGAATTTTGGGTAGAGCCGATCGGTTGGAATAGGGGCGGGCAGGTGATTGTCGGTGTAATAGACCCAAAGCAGCACGCCAATCAGCAAAAAAAGTGTGAACTGAAAAAACACCACCACCCAGCTAGCAAACAAGGCACGGCGGCTATCGGCAAGTGATTTCGCGCTAAGCAGGCGCTGGACAATTAACTGGTCCGTGCCATGACTGGCGGTGGTGAGAAAGCAACCGCCCAGCACTCCGGCCCAGAAAGAATAAGGCTTAGCAAAAAATTGGGCCAGCGTGGGGGCCAGGGCGAAATCGGTAATCTGAAATTTTCCAGCTGCGCTGGCCATCTGTGCGACATGCGGCCAGCCTCCTGGAATCTTTCCTAAAATCATGAAGAAGCTAGCACCCGCACCAAGAACATACATGCCCATCTGGATGACATCGGTCCAAATAACAGCGGTCATGCCGCCTTCGAAGGTATAGAAAAGCGTCAGGCAGACAATCACGATGATTGAGGCAAGCTCGCCCGTGCCAAGCACAATTGAAATCACAATCGAGATGGCAAAGACGCGCACGCCCTCTGCCAAGGAGCGTGTTACCAGGAAGATGGCGGCGGTGACTTTCCGGACATTCGGCCCAAAACGCCGCTGCATTAATTCGTAAGCTGTATACATCTGGCCGGAAAAATATTGCGGCAGGAGAAGTACCGAGATCACCACCCTGGCCAGCAGGTAGCCAAGGACGATTTGCAGGAATGCGAAGTTTCCCCCGAAGGCGAGCGCAGGTGTTCCAACGATGGTCAATGTGCTGGTTTCAGCGGACACAATGGAGAGCCCAATCGCCCACCAGGGAGCTTCACGCCCGCCCAGGAAATAATCCTGAAGCGTTTTTTGGCCTCCGCGCCCTGCTTTACCGAACGACGCGCCGAACCACGTAACACCCACTAAATACAGCAAGATAATACCTAGGTCCAAAAAATGCATAGGGAGGAGAGCGGTTAAAGTGTAGCAAAGCGATGTCAAGGAACTTAAACAAATCGGAAAACGTCAGTTCTGTTGCGGGGATCAGGCGGTTTGGCTATACTCCGCAGATGACCGATGCCGTCAGGCATGCGGCTTTCAATATAAGAGGAACGGGGAGGGCAAGTGCTCAAGCGAGTTTATAGAGGATTAGTTGGGGTGGCTTTAGTGGCGGCAATTGGCCTGGCCCAAGCACCACAGAAGAAGGTAAAAGATCAGGCGGAATTCGATCTCTATAGCAGCATTCAAAAAGAGACCGATGCCACGAAGAAGCTTGCGCTTCTGGATCAGTGGACCGAGAAGTACGCCGACACCGAGTTTAAGCAGGAGCGCAACTTGTTCTACGCGCAGACTTATGCGGGTTTGGCCGCGCAGGGACAGACTGCAAACCCATCGCCGGAGCAACTGGCGGCTTCCGATAAAGCTGCCCACATGCTGATCGATAAGAGCGACACCTTCTTTTCGCCCGAGATGAAGATGAGCAATTTGACTGACGATCAGTGGAAAGCTGCGAAGACCGCAGTTCTTTTGCAGGCGAATCAATCCATAGCAGCAGTGGCGGTTTCGAAGAAAGATTGGCCCGCGGCCGAAGCTCAGTACAAGAAAATGCTGGAAGCGAATCCGAACGATGCGGCAACGTCTTATTTATTAGGCACCTCTATCGCTTCCCAAAAGCAGGTTACCCGCACACCGGAAGCGCTGTATCAATTCGCCCGCGCGTCGGTACTAACCGGACCTGGCGCTTTGGCACCTGAGGGGCAGAAACAAACGGAAGCCTATTTGAAACGCGCCTACACGGGTTATCATGGCGACCTGAAGGGTTTAGATGAATTGAAGGCTGAAGCTGCTAAGGCGGCAATGCCTCCCGCTGGCTATACCGTGAAAAGTGTAACTCAGATTCAGTCTGAGGAAAATACTAGCGAGGATGCCTTCAATAAGGCGCACCCTGAAATTGTGCTCTGGCGCAGCGTTCGCACTGAATTAATCGGCGCGAGTGGCCAGGATTATTTCAACAAGAGCATGAAGGAAACTGCGGTTCCCAATATGAAGGGAAAAGTTGTTGCGCAGGTAAATGCGAAGGAACTGACGGTCGCCGTGGATGATGTAACTCCCGAAACTATGGCGAAACCAGAAGCAACCCTTAAGCTGGATTCTCCGCTGAAAGGGACTGTTGAGCCCGGGACTGAGATCACTTTTGTGGGCGCTCCTGTTTCTTATACAAAAGACCCTTTCATGGTTACCTTTGAAGTGGAGAAGAAAAGCATTAAGGGTCTTGGTGATGCAGCAGGGCCTTCCAGTCCGGCGGCTCCGCGTCATGCTCCAGTGCGTCGCCGCAAGCGGTAGATTTTTCGCCAATAAGAGCAGTTCGTGATACAAGAGGCGGGCCATCAGGCCCGCCTCTTGTGCTTTCCAAGCTGATCCACTTGCGATGTAAACTCTCGATAAACGGCAAAGCGGCATGCGTTAGTTATACTTATGTAAAGAAATGCCTTTGTACGAATACAAATGCCACCAGTGTGGAAAGAAGTTTGATGCGCTTCAGAAATTTTCAGACCCTCAACTTACTGTTCACGAGGAATGCGGGGGAGCGCTGGAACGCTTAGTCTCCGCGCCTGCATTCCACTTCAAAGGCACGGGCTGGTACGTCACTGATTACGCAAAATCAAATGGTGTGAGCACACCGGCTGGGGATTCATCGAAGGCCGATTCCTCCAGTGGCGAAGCGAAAGCGGACGCAAAATCCGATTCAAAATCGGAATCGAAATCGGAATCCAAGTCTGAGTCCAAGACGGAGACGAAGACTGAACCTTCATCCAAGCCCGCCGCCAGTGCGCCTCCGAGTACTTCTACTTCCGACAAGTAACACCAGGGTTGTGTTAGCGTGTTGCGATGAAGTGGGCCAAGCTCTTCTTTGCCGTAATTTTTGCCATAAGCCTCGCCGCAGTTCCTGTTTCGCTTCCCGCTAAACCGCTTCCGGTTACAGGTTTAGAAAAACCAGTGGAGATCCTGCGTGACCGCTGGGGCGTGCCGCACATCTACGCGCGGAACACACACGATCTGTTCTTTGCGCAAGGCTTTATCACCGCGAAGGATCGGCTCTTTCAAATCGATCTTTGGCGCAGAGTGGGCACCGGCAAATTGGCCGAAGTACTGGGGCCGCGCATGCTGGACCGGGACCGTCTGGCGCGCTCTGTCAACTTCCGGGGTGACTGGAGCAAAGAGTGGGCAGCCTACGGGCCCGATGCCAGATCTATCGTGACCGCGTTTACTAACGGCATTAACGCCTATATCGCTGGCCTGAGAGGCAAGCGTCCCGTAGAATTTGAGAAAGCTGGATACGGCCCCGGTATGTGGATTCCGGAAGACTGCCTGAGCCGCGTGGCGGGCCTTCTGATGACCGGAAATCTGCGAGGCGAAGTACAACATGCGCAGGAAGCCGCGAAAGCTGGGCTGGACGCGGTAACGAAAAACAATTTATTCGATCCGCCCGTGGTTCTTGAAATTCCGAAGGGTTTAGATCTTTCAGATATCACAGCGCAGGTGATTAAAACTTATAACGAAGCAGTCGGACCCGTCGCGCTTACAGCGGAGACAGGCAGCAACAATTGGGTGGTGGACGGCTCCATGACGGTCACGGGCCGGCCTATCCTGGCGAACGACCCGCACCGGCCGGTGCAGCTTCCCTCCCTGCGGAAAACTGTGCATCTAGTTGCGCCCGGTTGGGATGCGATCGGCTCTGGCGAACCGGCGCTACCCGGAATCGCTTTGGGCCATAACCAAAACATCGCGTTCGGGTTCACGATTGTCGGTATCGATCAGCAGGATCTTTATGTGGAGACGGTGAACCCGAGCAACGCGGCTGAGTACCGGTGGCAAGGCGGCTGGAAGCGCTTCGAAACAGAATCGCAGGTTGTAGCTGTGAAGGGAGAGAAAGCGCGCACTCTCGAATTGCGTTATACCGTGCACGGTCCGGTGATTTACGAAGATCGCGCGCGGCATCGGGCCTATGCGTTGCGCTGGGTGGGAACCGAACCGGGAACTGCAGGTTATCTGGCAGGCATTGCCATTGCGCGCGCCAAAGACTGGGGTGAATTCCAGCGCGGGATGGCCGGTTACAAGGTCCCGAGCGAAAACGTGATCTATGCGGATACGAAGGGCAACATCGGCTGGCAAGTGGGCGGATTGACGCCGGTCCGCAAAGGTTGGAACGGCTTGTTTCCCGTACCTGGAGCGGAGGGCCAGTATGAGTGGGCAGGTTTTCGCGATGCTGCCGAGCTGCCGCATGAATTCAACCCGGCGCGCCATTACATTGCGACCGCGAACAACAACATAATGCCCCCAGATTACCCAACGCCGTTGGGCTACGACACCTGGGCACTGCCTTTCCGCGTGGACCGGATCAAGCAGATGCTGACGACAGGCAAGAAGTTCGATGTGGAAGACTTCGTACGCATGCAGCAGGACGTCACTTCACTTCCCGCCCGTCGATTTCAGGCCGTACTGCAGCGATGGACTCCACAACCTGAGAGCCGGGCTGCGCATTTCCGCGCCCGTTTGCTGGCTTGGGATTGTGTACTGAACGCAGATTCGGCCGATGCGCTGGTTTACGAAGTTTGGCTCAGCCATCTACAAGCAGCGGTCATCAAAGCAGAGCCTGATAGCCATCCAAATTTGGAACTGTTACTTCGTAGATTGGAAGCTCACCAGGACGACGTGTTGCTGTCTAAAACATTGGAAGCGGCAATCGCAGATATTGAACAACAGGAAGGCACCGATGCGACAAAATGGCAATGGGGCAAGCGCCATCAGTTGTATTTGCATCACCCAGTGCAGACCGCCGCCTTTGCGCTTTCGCCAGTGGCGCGCCCCGGAGACGCAAATACAGTCAATGCCACCAGCGGTTTAGGTTTTCAGCAGACTGCTGGAGCGAGCTGGCGGGAAGTGATCGATGTTGGCGATTGGGACCGCAGTGTGATCACGAACGTGCCGGGCGAATCGGGCGACCCTGCAAGCCTTCACTATTCCGATTTATTGGCCGATTGGGCAGCGGGCCGGTACCATCCGCTGCCATACACCCGCAAAGCTGTGGAAGCAGCAACGGAAGAACGAATCGAACTGGTGCCCGGAAAAGGCAAATAAACTAAATTGGGGCAGGTAAACCCTTGCGGATTCCCTGCCCCAACGCCACTCTAAAAATTTAGTTACTCTACTTCGCGACGGCTCTTTTTGCGATTCCGCTTGCGTGCCAAGGCCTGCTTGACTCGCTTTTTCTCACCTGGTTTCAGGTAGAACGAATGACGTTTAACATCTTTGATAATGTCTTCAGTCTGAACTTTCCGCTTGAACCGGCGCAGGGCGTTCTCTATCGTTTCGCCCTCTTGCAGTTTTACTTCTGCCAATTAAAAATACACCCCCAGACTCATCGCAAATTTACTAAAGCCTTCTAAAGCCCGAGTATTGATATCTTTATGTGCCCGCCACGTTGGAAGCGGCCCACACTTTTCAGTGCTATCGGCTGGCGTTCTATTACACCGGTGCCGACCTGAAATGACTTGTTTACTTTAACACGGCAGAGGGCACCCATTTCGGGGCAGAATAACGGGAGACTAGAAACCCAATCGGCATGCCAATAAGGACGATGTGGCCAAGCAGATCGATCCAGGCAAAAGCACCGGCCTTGGTCCGCGATAGCGGTACTACCAAATCAATCATAAGGAAGTAAAAGAACCCACCATACAGAGCGCCAGCTAAAAGCGGCCAACGGCGGACTAGCGTAAAAAGCCTGTATAAAAAGTAAAACCCTGTCGATGCCAAGAACGCGATGGTGAAATGCAGAAACATGCCCAACACCGCCGTCGTTGCACCGCCTTTAAATGCTTCAGGGCCCAACAAGCCACTAGCAACTTTGTGTAAAATTTGTTTCGGACTTACCCCTCGCAAGCCCCATCTGGTGAATGCATAAGAACTATCGAAAATTCCGGCAGCCAAGCCGCCAAGCAGAAGACCTTTCATCAAGGTTTGCGTTGCAACTCAGCAGGAACGCGGGTGCGGTCCAGACCCTGAAATGGCAGCGTCCATTTCACGGGAACACTCGAGGGCAGAAAGCATTGGCGGTCATCACAGGCCTGGTATTTTACAACTCCCTCAATGGTGAGGTTTCCCTTTGCATCCAGCAGTGGACGGATGGTTTTTTCGTCGGCTATCACCAGTTCACGGCGCAGACGGAATATTCCATCAAACACCGGAACAGTCTCATGAATCGCTTCCAGGCGAAGACTTTTCGATGCCGGGAAAACCACTTCCGCCGATTTCCAGGCTGGAGAGTCAGTAAGGCTCCAGGAGATTGGAATGTAGCCTTGTACGCCGGGAGCGTAGACATGAACACGCGGATCTAAAGTAATCTCGATATTCAGTTCCAGTTTCAATCCAGTCCGGATGGTAGCGGCGGTGGAACTGGTGGTGAGCACCAGGTGCTTGGCGCGCTGAGATTCGTGAGGTGTTTCCGGCTCGATGCCAAACTGGCGCAGAAGAATCAACCCGGTACTGTCACGCTCCTTGTAATCGGTTTCGAAATATTTGGCGGTGACCATGCCGCGTGCGTCCAGGATGTAGATCCCTGGATAGGGAACGCCATAAGCGAAACTATCCTTCGGCGCTTCGTTGTTCAGTAAGCCAAACTCGCGAATCACTTTCGAGCCCTCATCCGAGAGCAGAGGAAAACCGACTTTCTGCCGGTCGGCAAAGTTTTTCAAGATGGCGGGGGAATCGTAACTAATGGCAGCCAAACCCAACCCTGCCGCGCGGATTTTTTCGGCATTGTGCGCCAGCTCCACGAGCTGGCCTTTGCAGAAGGGTCACCAATCGGCAGAACGATAGAAGACAAGCAGTGCGCCCTTTGGACCCAGGATTGTTTTGAGCGTGCGTTCCTGGCCATTCTGATCGGGAAGAGTAAAGGCAGGCACTGGGCGTCCCACCGCGGGACCGCTGCGATCCGGAGCCGCGAACAAAAGGAGGGCTAGCAGTGCACTTTGCATCTCTTTATAGTGACACGCAACCAGTGATTTCTTCCTTAGTAGTGCGCGAAGATCAGGCGCGAACTGCTGCCGTTTTGCGATGTTTCAGAATTCAGGAGCTTGCCATCGGGCGTGACGGCGTTCTTGGTCCGGGAAAATTCCTTTCCGTTCAGAAACATAACGGTTTCAAAACCGCGATCTGTCATGCTGAGCACTTTTACGGTCGTTCCGGGTATGAAGCCAATTACGGGATGAGCCTGGCCGTCTGGGGAGACTGTATATGTGTAGGCATTTCCTCCCATCGCCGTAACTTTCACGTCCAACTGTTTGCCTATTTTTTTGACATCCCAGCGAAGGCCGCCGCGCCGCCACACGCCTTCGATTGGCTCCGCAGCCGAGGCGATTGTGGCGAAAATGACGCCTGCTACAAGAGCTTTAGAGAACATCCGCGAAGCCCCGCTTCATGTATCGAAAAAACATTCCGCCCAGGATAAATGTCCCCAGTGAATAGAATGTCGCCATTCCCAGATCGCCAAATGAAGGAACGTGATAGCCCAGTAACATTTCGCGGTATGCCCGGACAATGTAGGCCAGAGGGTTCGCCGTGATGAGAAACCGGAGATTGGGCGGGAACATTTCCTCAGTTATGAAGATGGGCGTAACCCAGAACCAAAAGGTAAGCGCCACAGTTAGAACTTGCGCGGTATCACGAAGATAGACCTGCAAACTGGAGGCGATCCAGCCGATCCCAACCGCAAAGAGCCCAAGCAGGACCAGAAAAATCGGTAGGAAAATGAGAGAAGGGCTAAAGTGATTGAGAATCACGGCTGCACCCACTACTACCAAAGCGATTGCCATTAAATGGCTGACCAGTGCCGATAAGAAAATAGAGATGGAGACGATCTCAGCCGGGAAAACGGTTTTCGTAATGAGGCTAGCCTGTTCTAATAGCGACCCCGTGCTGCGCAACACTGTCTCGCTAAATAGAAGCCACGGCAACATGCCGGCAAAGAGAAAGAGCGGATAATTTTGGGTGACCTGTCCGGCACCGGGCTTTTGATGCAGGCACACACTGAAGACGAATGTATAACTAAGGAGCAGGACAATTGGATGAATTAAACCCCACATCCAGCCTGCAACGGAACCGATGTACCGCTGCTGAAAATCACGGCGAACTAATTGAATGACAAGGCTGCGCCGCTCAACCAAATTACGCAGAAAAAGCGTGCCCGGAAGATGCTGTTCCAAGCCGGGATGGTAGCAACCG
>JAABUK010001048.1_pt1 | contig 54685 bp, 41 predicted proteins | sample 5559141 | NCBI WGS metagenome assembly JAABUK01 (sample SAMN10711869, study PRJNA513367) | rock metagenome | isolation source: Antarctica rocks | place: Antarctica: Victoria Land, Pudding Butte nord | collected 2016-01-03 | reverse complement strand
ACCTTTGACTTTGGGTTCACCCGGTCTTTGACACTAACATCCTTGTTTGCCTTTACTTAAAAAACTTACTACAACAACAGCAGCCTCAATTTTCCTTCACATGGTTTTCTTCGCCAGATCTCTATCGTATCTTCCTCAATATTCAGATCAGTCAACAAGACAACCATGAAGCTATGCAGTGGTATTCGAACCAACGCTGAGGTTGAAGAGGAGATCTCGCGATCTCTTGAAAGCGCTCAGATGATGCATGTCTTCCATTCTTTTCTTGAGCGCCCTCTTTGCTGATGATGTACAGTACGCAAATCAATACCTCCTCACCCCTTTCTTCAATTGCCAGCAGAGGTGAAGGTTTGATATACGTATCTGGTTTAGGCCCTCAATACCTTCACGTTTCTATCGACTGCCAGCGCTCGAGAGACGCACTCTGCAGATGCCACACATTTCAGTTTTATCCCTCCCGCGCGGAGAATTCCGAGGCAGGACGGCAGAGGAGATTCGACGTCGCTAATAGCAGCCAATCTCTATCTTTTCTGACTGGTACCCGCGGCACTAGACTTCCCACGTACAAGACACACACGGCTTCGCAACGGTTGACTTCATGACACTATCTTACTTAAAGAAAATGATCCGCCTCATAAGGAGACATCTTAACTTCGCTCACAGCGTCTACTACAGAATTTTGACTTGCGCAATCTTCTGTGTCTCGGAAGCGAATGCTTTTGTTGTGTATACGAGTACTTTTATCGACCCTGGACTAAGTTTCGGTAGAAGTACGAATCATTGCTCCACCACGATCGTCCATTGTGGAATATGGGAAACTGCTAACGCAATAGCAGAGTTAGTCTAAAGTCAATCTCGCTCTCTTCTCACCTACAGCGAATGGGAGTGTCTTACCATATCTTCTCTTGCCAGCAGCCCAAATTCTCACGCTCGCACTTCCCCTTCCTGGTATCGAGCCCATATCCTGGTTCCAATCATTCTCAGTCTCATCTATGCGCCTGCGCAAACCTGTGCACTGAGGCACTAGACACTCGAAGTCTTCTGATCATACAATGGCCGTGGTATCTAGGGACGTTTGAAAAGCTTATGTCCTCCTCTGTACCGGAAAAAGAGTACTGGCGATCAGATAAGCCGCAAGCAGAGGCTATGGTACCAAATATGAGTTTCCTAAGCAAGCTGAAATGGTCAGCGGCCATGTACTGCAGTCCCCGTGGTGGCGTCGGATGGAATTACCAGGTTCTTAATCGAACAATGCAAGCGACTTCTTGTTTGCTTCATCGTGATTGATGCATTGAACATGTACGATCATGCACAAAGACTGTAAGCACATAAAAAGCTCACGATCCTAATCCGCCAGTCAATACGTTTCGAGATACTACTATGTTCCTGGAGTCGACATGTTGACCCTCACAAAGCGTGCCGACACATGGGGACGCTCGATCTTGATTTCTGCAATTGGCATCTTTGGTTTTGTTTTCAACTGCGACTATCTCTATATTCAGATAGCCATGGTATCTGTCTTGCTGGGAGGCGGCCAGCCAAAGGTTCGTTGTTTCTCGCGCAAGTCTTCAGTAATAGTGAGACTGCATTGCCTAGGTTTGGCCTCCGCTCTACGGCTCTATCAGCAAAGTATACACCTTATGCCGCTTCTGGAACACGTTTTGGCATTAAATCATGCACCATATGTTTGTCAGCTGGTTTAAAGTTTCAAAATACATCCTTGGCATCCGACGTGGTACTTGGCTCTTTTCATACTCGGAGCTCAATTTCACATTCACACTATCTGCCCTCGACCAGGGCCTTTGCACCTATGCTATGCCACATGGACCAAGACATACATTCTACCCCCGGTTCTGGACGTGGTTCAATTTCATGTTCTTCGAAGCTCCTGCAATCCATCTTGAGTATCTTTGGGTTGAAAGTTGGTGGTTCTTTGTTCTGGGCTGGATCTTCGATGCTGTTTATCAATTCGGCATTGGCCAACTGAATCCTTTGCCGTTCTCGGTGCTGCAGCCTATTGTTACATTGGCGGAGACTCATCTATCAAAGAACTAGGACCCGGTTCAAGGAGAGGGGCTGTTTAATACTACGTCAGAGCTTGATACGGTCTCATTGGCAGGCTGGATAAGGTAAGTGCCTGTCGAACGCAATGCATGAGACATAGACCCTGTCATCATGACAAATATTCGCAGAGTGAGCCCCGGTGGCTTTATTGTTTGATCAAGTTGCACGGAAAACCCAGTCGTGGCTGTGACGAAGACGACATTGTTGTGTAACAGATCATTCACTACCACAGTCCTATGGTCTGAGACAGATTTTTGGAGGCAAACAACAGGACAGCAGATTTCACAAACAAGAAGATCGCGCCGCACAAGATGACCATGCCTTTTCAAGACCACTATTGTTCGCTTACCTTAACATACGGGAGCCGCACTCTCAAGCCTTTACACACGCCGGAAAGTGTTAGCTCAATTGACATTGAGATAGCCATTCCCATTGCTTCCAAGAGTAATTTCCTCCCCCAAGAAACTTGGAGGAAAGGCCGGGTACTTTACAGGGGCGTGAGTATCGGTTTCCCTAACACAAAATATAGACTCATTGTGCTACACTTTTACCATCAAGCCTTGTGAAATGGACAAGGGACGAGAGCTTTGACATAAACTTTTTGTACGAGTTTGTTCGTCGTGACACATTGACACCACACATCGTCATGACATAAGTCCCATCAACTCAGTCTCTCGTTCTTTCTTTCTGGATCCTGAGATAACCGCCAAATTCCCGATATCCTGAGTACCCTTACCTAAGGAGTCAGATCACCAAAGATGACCACTGCAACTCCTAACGGATCGCGGACCTTCTTCGATCTGCCGGGCGAAGTACGTAATCTCATCTACAAGGAGCTCCGGGACCATGCCATCTTCCGAGCGTCCAAGTCGGCAAGGCGAGAAGGACCTCCCTCCCTAGCTCGAATCAAGATTGGCTACGAGAGCGCAGAATGGCTTTATCCTCTGCCGCCGTATTCTACCGCCACCGAAGCAATTCAGAATGTACGCATCTCGGTCCGTACAAGCGAGAACCTGAATCAAGTCGAAAATTTTGGCCTAATTGAATACTTTGGCGGCTCCGATATCACCCGCGAGAGCTGCCAGATCACACTAGATCTCACCAATCATCCTGTGTCTGTAGCGAGCCAGTCTAATAAGACACTCTTTCGAGCGCTGAGAACCTTGGTAGGATTTAAGATGGTGATGGTGACGTTATTCGAAATGTATATTGGGAGCTGGGATGACTTCTGCCCCGCTGCGAGCGAGGCGCAGAGAATACGAGAAGAACTGGAGAGAGTGCTTGGGCCAGCCGTATACTCTGACGACATGTCTCGTTGCGTTCTGCAGTTCTACCCTAAAAGTGCGTCCGATCGCGGGGATGGTAGATAGGGCAAGGAAGATCAATTTGATCAATTTGAGTATGCATTAGGTACTCCCGTTGCTGGCATTGCGCATAGTAAGACCTCCATATTAGTAGTGTGTCCGACGGATGGGCGTTCAAGAAGGTCTTCTACAGGGCTAATCGAAGTGGCCACCCACGAGGAGAAGTGTATCTCGTTGTTCAATTCTCAGTTTCTGCCGAATTCCGCTGAGGAGCCAGCGCACTGCGAGCTAAGCGATCTCAATAATCAGATTCTCGGCGCATGAGTATCAAAGGTTGCGATTGTTTTTGCAAGTCAAAGGAAACCCTACCCACCCAATCAAACACTAACATCACGTGGTGAATTGTGTGGCTGCATTGATGTCAACTTACGAATGAAATCGTCTTATGAAGCAGATGATGAAAGGGACTCAGCATAACATAGTGTTGTTATTATGGCGCAAGAGATAGAGAGATGATCCTGGAAATCTTCTCCACGCTTTCGTCAGGTATAAACGCGAAATTTTCGATATACACATGCAGCGAGTGCATTAGTGCGAGGATCACCGAATATGAGCGAATTATTTCATACAAGCAACAAAACGATGGGAGGGCGGCTCACAGCGGCTCATCTGGTCTACTGGCATGCAAGTATGGAGATAGTATTCTTTTTGTTGTGGACTATGATGCATTTGACCTTCCTCTGTTTGCTGATCTGATCCTGCGTTTGGATCTAAATCTGCATTGTTACTTTGCTACACATTTCGTCGTTCTTAGAGGAGGGGTCAACGAAAATCAACATCATCATGAAAATGGACTCAAGGTCTATTTACAAGTCGACAAAGTACTCCAAATATCCACGCTCCATCACTATCTCACAATACCCATTCGCCAGCTTTGATTCACAAACGGTCTCATCACAATGACTTTCGACCTCCCGGACCTCCCCAAAACCAGTACCGACCCAACAGTCAAAGAATTTCTGGCGAAGTACTACGGAATCTCCAACCAAGCAGAAAGCCACGACGACTACACCGACCTCTTCAGCTTCGACAGAGAGTTCGCCATGAACGATAAAAGCGCTAAAGGCCGGCAGCGTAGGCCCTACTTCTCACCCCGACCCGAATCCAAACCCATACGCAAACCACACCCAACTTGTCACCGAGAGTTCGACTAATCAAATTTGCCAGATATCCACGCCCTCCGCAAAGTCATCTGGGCGCACGTCCCGGGCTGCGACCACAGCCCTATGCAAATATACACCCATGGCGGTGACCAGATGGACTTGATGGTGCACCGCGATGTGAATTACCCTCCATGCGGGACATTAGAACGGCGAAGATGAAGCTTGTGCAAGACGGAGCTGAGATTAAGGTAGCTTACCATCATATCATTGTTATAAGTGACATCAGCCTCAATCACTCAGCGAAGAGCACGGGCTGACAGTTCTTTGGGACTCGAAAGCGCATCGTATCGGGTTGTCAAAGCAAGTTAAGAATGGTATCCTACTTGTAGAGGGGATGACAAAGTGAAACCTTGTGTATAAGGCTACCCGTAGAACAGACTCTGTCTTTGTACGAGACAACGAAATTATCAACCATTCGAGTTGATGAATACTTGTCTGCACACATGATCGTTCTCGACTTACGAAACGTGATTTTTCACTGTCAAGAGACTCTCAGGCACTGCACGCCACTAACCCGCGCACCACCCCTCCCCCGTCCACAATGACTCGTCACGTTTAGTGCCGGCAAAGTCAGATTCCCAATCCCAATCCCGCTCCTAATCCCAGAATTTGCGTGACTAGGATCATCAGGATAAGCATCCCACCAATGCCGATAGTCAGCCCTCTCCATATGGAGACACGCTTCCTCGAAGAAGTCGGAATTACGCTGAATATTGCCCTTGGTGCTGCCAGCCGGCTGCGCGTTCACTGCCCGTCGGAGACTTTCCACAATCATTTCGCTAGTTTCGGGGTCCATGTCACCGGGGTTGAATTGGTCGTCGGGCCCGTCGGCGTTCCATACTAGGAGGGAGAAGAAAGTTGTAGAGGAGGCTACATGTTTTTAGCATGCCTGCCTTACCTGACGGGGTCTGGGGAGAGAGCGTACGAAATTGATCATCGTAATGAGTCGTCGGAGCGGTAACGTAGTCAAGTGTGCGGTCTTAGTTATTGGTAATAAAACCACCCAAGTCTTTCCCCCCAACACAGTGATCGATCAGGTACCCAGCCATTTGACGCACGGCATCTGCAGAGAGTGGGACTTCGGCGAGTTCCTCTTGCGACTTCCCACTGGCTTGGAGTTGTAGCTGGCAGGTTTCTGATCGTTTATCATCAGGGCACATTGAAAAAGTTGCAACTCAAAGCTGACGTACCATATGTCCAAGTATAAGGTAGCACCCATTCCTGTCCAGGCTGTAAATGATTCTACCATTGGACTATAGTATCTCCAGGCGGTAGTCCGCTATCTAGGATACTGAGGGCTACGAGGCAATCGTGTACTGTGGCTTTGGTCTGTCCAAACTCAGGGCCTTGCTGATAGAACGCGTTACAGAAGGAAAAGTCTGGTGAATGTGGGGGATTATGCGTCGGTACCACCGAGAGGTTCATGATCAAAAGTTCGAGTTCATGCTCGAAGTCTCTAAATGGGAAAGGGTAGGTATGACGTCTTTCGTGGCGAGGTTGTTGTCTCCGTGTGGAAAGCTGTGTGTGGCAAGCGGCTGTAGGCGCGTGCTATCTGATACGACGAGGGCTATTTTCAGGAATCCTCCGCGGAACCTATAGGCGCAATGTTTGGCATTACAGATTGGAATTCCTCAAAACTCGCTTCACCGTAAGCAAGATAATTATGTCCTCTCGTGATAGGTCTATACCTTTTCAACAGCAATAGACCCGTCCATGTTTGAATTCCAAGCTGGTGAAGCTAATTGGATTTGGCACCCAATCCGCCTCCAGGACAAAACTACCTGCCTGGAATTTGCTGTTCTGGTACATGTAGGCGGCTATTCGAGACAGGACATTGATTGCGGCAATAGTATCGACAGAAACTGCGCGGGCAAAATTACGACGGCCGATTTCATTGTTCAAGTCTAGTCCAAATATAAAGAAGCCAAACAAAAGACTATTGCAGAACATAGATAATAGAACGTCTTTCGGTAGAAGTTGATTTGGAGAGGTTGGTAGACTAGAGTGAATGACCGGTGAGATCCTGGGGCACTAGAATAGGTAAAAAAAACCTGGCACTCTCGCCCTCTCCTCTTGGACCGCGCCATATTCCAGACCTGAATATTTATCCGTTGTACGAACCAGAGCCGTAAACATCATCCGATCGAAAGACACACTGATCGTTTGTGCCTTCAGTTGTCAAAGCCAAAGCAACCCTACCACCCGTGCTCTTGTAGCTTTCATGATCTCCTTGAAGACCCTGGGGGAGTAGCAGCCAAATTCCCCACTAGTCCCCACTCGCTGTCTTGAATCCCACTCAACGTATGACAAGCAGCCAGAACTCCGTTGATGAGCCGCGTCCAAGTGTCCACCACATATACAACCGTAGTGTACGTCAAGTGTTCCTCTGCCTGAAACAGATTCGACTCGAATTTCACATGCCACCCTTGATCATTCGCAACTTTCTTTATGGGTTTATCGAGTGGATGATCCCCGGGGGCGAGCTAACCGTCACCGCGGGACTTCAGGCGAGAGTTCATGCCCTGCTCCATGATCGCAAGAGTATTGAGGAGGCTGGCTTTATCAACGGGCTAGTTCGGAAAAGAGTCGAGGAAGAGAGTCAGGTCTAGATCGGGGAGGCCAGACCCATGATAATTTCAACGTTGTCCCTGAACCTGAAACGTGGGAGTAGGTTCCAGGAAGAGTGACGTTGAGTGGGTGGGAGGCGTTGAGGGTGGTTTGGAGGAGAGATAGTGGTGGGTCTGTGGGTTGGAGTGCTTGAGGCGGGGGCTGGAGCCGGAGCTGGGACGGCGTGAGTCTGTGCTGCACGATACATTAGCAGTAAGTGTGCACAGAACGCTTGCGTGTACAAGATGCTGTGACGCGCTGTCTCGTAGTGCGTTGTTCATGGAGGAAGTCGAGACTTGGGCGCTGAGTCTTTAGTGTGTAGGAAATATCTCCAATCGAGGCTGAGCCCCTTTACATTGCTGCCATCGCCCAGATTGGCGATACGACACGCGACAACGTTGTATTTCGCCATGCCGTTCGGTCGTAAAGCGCGAGTTGTGGTTTGGCAATGAGTTTGAGGTGGTAGAAGATATTGTTATATCGACATCGTGAGCTACAGCCACTCACTAGTTCATTGGCGGAAGGTGCGGGGGCGGTATTAGTCAGCAAACTGCTACTTAGCAGAAATCCATAGTATAGCAGAACCATTATCCTTCTAAACCCACAAACGTACTCCCTATTAATGTTATTCATCTTTAGCGACTACGGTATAATATATTAAATAACCTAGTAAAGAGATCGTTATTTATTATTTAATAATAGTCGTTATTCTACTAGTATATAATCCGTTAAGAAATTCGTTAAGAAATTTAATTTATTATAATTACCCTTCTTAACCGTATCTAGTATACTTTTATTAAACTAGTATCTTTATTAAAAGAATTAGTATTTACTTTAGATTTTAATACTCCTTTATTTAACTACTAGCTTAATTTATTCCTAGATTATAAAATATTATTTAATAATCCGGTATTCTCCTCGTTTAAAGATTTTATACTTCTAGTACTCTTTTTTCTTCTCGATATTAAGATATCGTCTAATAAATTATATAAATTTATATTTTATAATAAGTTTATAGGTAAAGATATCTCGGTAGTTTAATAATTTAAAATATTCCGTTATAAATTTAAAGACTTTAAAATAGATAATAATAAAGTCCCGCCTAGTATTTTTCTTAAATACTTTAATCTTTTATTTATAAAGGATATTATAAATTAGTTAGAAATAAATCCCGATACTAGTAAATTTATAAATACCGAAGTTTCTATAAATAAAATTATAGAATAATTTACTTTACTCTTTAAAAAACGATTTTTATTAAAAATAGTTAAAGAGTTCTCGCTATCGTTCGATATTAAATTAATAGAGTTTCGTTAAAAGCCGGAAGAGACCTTTACTATATATTATATTCGTATTATTAATTTAATATAGAAGTATAGAGTAAAGGATTATTCTACTATCTATATATTATTTCTAGTTATATTTCGGATTAACGTAGAGATCTCTAAAGGGAATATTAATATAGGGTAAAATAAAATAGGGTATAGAGTAAAGATCGCGGTTCGATCCCTACTCTAAATTAGGGTAGGGTAGAGTAGAGATCCTTTAAGAATCTCTACTATATTAAAGCGGATTTCTAATAATTATTCTAATAACGCTACTAGCCCTATAAATATATATATTTATAATTACTATTACTTCTATAAATACGCGCACTTATAGCTACTACTATCTTTATAGATATATATATTTATAACTATTACTACCTCTATAGATATATATATTTATAACTACTACTACCTCTATAAATACGCGTATTTATAACTACTACTACCTCTATAGATATATATATTTATAGCTACTACTACCTCTAAAGATACGTATATTTATAGTTACTATTATTACTACTTCTATAAATATACCTACTTATAGCTACTACTACCTCTATAGATATATATATTTATAACTACTACTACCTTTATAAATATACGTATTTATAGTTACTACTACTTTTATAAATATATATATTTATAGCTACTACTACCTTTATAAATATATATATTTATAACTACTACTACTTTTATAAATACGTATATTTATAGCTACTACTACTACTGCCTCTATAAATATACGTATTTATAACTATTACTACTTTTATAGATATATATATTTATAGTTACTATTACCTCTATAGATATATATATTTATAACTACTACTACCTCTATAGATATATATATTTATAACTACTACTACCTCTATAGATATATATACTTATAGCTACTACTATCTTTATAGATATATATATTTATAGTTACTACTACCTCTATAGATACGCGTATTTATAGTTACTACTATTACTACCTCTATAGATTTATATATTTATAGCTACTACTATTTCTATTAATATATATTTTTATAGTTACTACTACCTTTATAAATATATATACTTATAACTACTACTATTACTACCTCTATAAATATATATATTTATAACTACTACTACCTTTATAGATATATATATTTATAGCTACTACTATTTTTATAGATATATATATTTATAGTTACTACTACCTCTATAAATATATATATTTATAACTACTACTACCTTTATAGATATATATACTTATAGTTACTACTACCTCTATAAATATATATATATTTATAACTACTACTACCCCTATTATAGATTAATAATAAGATATATTATAAATTATACTATAGAGAGACGATTATTATAATAATTATTATAATTAATACTTATTATTATTCTTTACTCTTTATCTTTTAACCGATTTTGAATCGAAATATTCTTAAGAATAAAATAATAAGTTTAAGGGAAAATATTAATATTAAAACGTATTAATAAATATTTAAAAATAGTTAGTTTTAAATTTTAAATTAAACGATTATTTAAGCGTCCCCTTAATTTTAAAATAAACGAATTAAACTATATCTTTAATATAACCTTCGGTTATATCTAACTTTAGGTTAATAATAATTTTAATTTTAATATTAACCTAAATAATTATAGGTCCGAGCGTTTATTCTATAAATGCGCGTATCTATAGGGGTAGTAGTAGTTATAAATATATATATTTATAAAAGTAGTAGTAGTAGTAGCTATAAATATACGTATCTATAGAGGTAGTAGTAGTTATAAATATATATATCTATAAAAGTAGTAGTAGCCATGAGTATATATATCTATAAAAGTAGTAGTAACTATAAATATATATATCTATAGAGGTAGTAGTAGTTATAAATATATATATCTATAAAGGTAGTAGTAGCTATAAGTATATATATCTATAAAAATAGTAGTAATTATAAGTATACGTATCTATAAAGGTTAAGAGTATAATTACTATAAACCGATCCCTAAAAAAGTCTATATTATAGTAGATAATACTAGACGTATTAATATATAAATCGAGAAACTATTTAAGGACGAGTAAAAAGAGAATAAATTACTTTTTAATAAAAAGATTATAGAGAGGAATTTTATCTAAATATAAATTAAAATTATAAAGACGTCCTTTTAATTAAAGATATATTCTAATTTATATATTAATAATAATTAAACTAGTAATAATTAAATAAAGAATATAATAAATTAAATCGACTAGTAATATTAAATATAATAAAATATTAGTCGTAATAATTTATAATTTTATTAGTTTCACTCTTGTAATAATTAATTTTATAATCGAGCTCAAAACCCAAGGAATAATATTAATAACTAATTTTAACTTTAGTTTAATAATTTATTAAGTAAATTTACCTTACGTAATACCTATATAAATAACTCGAAGAACTAGTTTTATTTTAATAATTTATTATACTACCTATATAGTTATATAGGATATATTAAGAAAGATTATATTAATAATATACTCCCCGTTTAAGAATAATTATATTTAAAGATTATAATCTTCGGTGAAATAATACTTTAAATTAATTTTACTATAACGTCCTACGATATATATAATAATAGAGTATAACTATTTAATACTAGTTATATTTCAAGTTTAATAAATATCTACTCTATTAATCTAGGTATCGCCGGCCTCTAAATTCCCTAAATAAATAAATCTAGATTTAAATTATTAATACTAATAGTCTCGTAAACTATTAATATTAATTACGGTAAAGACTCCGGCCCTAATAAATATTATTATTTAAAAGAATTATCGTTGAATACTTTTTAATAATAGTTATAATAATAGTTATAATAATAATTATACTAGTTCTAAAGTACTAATAATCGTTTTAAACGAAAAGACTAGAAGAGGGTAAGAAAGAAAACTAAATTATAATTATTTATTAATATATTTAATAAAAACTCAGGGAAGTATAATAATACTATTTTAATCCATTAATTATTATAATAAAATAAAGTCGATATTATATAATTAGATATAGTTATTTAGTCTCTTTAGATATATAAAGAGTTTGAATATATATATACGCGGGTATTTAAAAAAAGGGAAAAGAAGAAAATAAATATTAATAATACTTTTACCTAGTAATAACTTTTATAATTTTTTAATCCTTAATTATTCTAGCTAGGATTATATATATTTATATAAGTATTTATATTTCCTTAAGGATTTATATAATTTTTTTTCCCGCCTTCGATAATATATAACTCTTAATAACTCTTATCGGGGTAAGTATTTAAATAAATATTAATTTAAATACTTTAAATATTTTAAATACTATAACTTTAATAACCTCTATAACTTTCTACTTTATAGAACTAAAGAATATCCGCCGGAGTAGTTAAAATTAAAGTAATTATTTATAATATAAATACCGAACGAGTTTATATAGAATATTATACTCGATTACTAAGACGAAAGATTAACGAAGATAAATAATTTCGTATTCTTATTATAATAAAGAATAATAAAGGAGATAAAGAATTTTTATTTAAATAAATAATATAAGCTAATTAAAGATCTAATATTAATATTATATTTTTAAAGTTAATAGTAATATTAAGCCTTAAATATTACCCTCTAGGCGATATAGACTTTATTAATTAATTTATATATATTATTAATTACTAGGAGATTATACTATACCTCTAGGTTTAATTAGAAATTAATATATTAAATATCTAAAGGAGAATCCGTTATTTCGTTTTACCCGAGATTATAATAGTTATTAATTAAGAATAATATATAGTATCAATCCTAGGGTTTTTATAACTATAGTAAATTAATACCTATATTATTATTAAGAAATTCAAGATTTTCTTAGAAGATAGAAATAGCGGCGAAGAAGTTCGTAAAATAATAAAATCTAAAATATTCTTCTTATTAGAGTACTATATATTTATATACCCAAAATTAATAAAGACGATTATAACGATAATTATTCTAGAAGGAAAGAGTTTAGAGGAGGACGGAATTATTAATAATAAATCTAATAATAATTTATCTAATAATAATAAAGAGACTAACGTGTTAACTTTTTAATAAATCTTTAATATAACTATAAACTACTAGGATACTATAATTAGGACTTCTAGTTAATTATATTAATTATTAATAAATCTTTAGTAATTCTTTAAAAGTATATTATCTCGATACCTAAATTATTAATATTAGTATTAATTTCTAGTATAAGATTAGTATTATTAGAGTACAAGAAGAGGAAGCCTAGTATATTATTAGTTAAGAAATTACTATATTTTAATAAATATATTCTACGCCTATTAATAAATTTATTAGTTTTAAATAAAGAGTTTTATTCATAGTAATAATCGGTCGGCCTAATATTAAATCCGTTAATACTAATAAAGAATATAAGAAAAAAGATTCTTTATTTATTATATTAATATAAATATCTAAATAGAACTAATCTAACTAATCTTCTATATATTAATTTAATAATATACCGAGTATATATTAAACCTAGTATAAAGCCTATTTTAAATCTTAATTAAAGGCGCTATCTTAATCATTATAAATAATAGTTATAGAAAATTATTTCGGATATTATAAAAGATAGTATCTACGAGCTAATAAAGTTAGTAAATAAATAATTATTATAATGAAATACTAGGCTAGTAATCGTTAATAAAGTATTTAATTTTATATTTAAAAATAAACCTCGCGTTACTTTTAAGTACTCGCGTATATATAAGGATTTACTAGGTATATTCTTAAAGTTAAATTCTAAAGTCTATAATAACTTATTAAATCTACGATATAAGAATCTTATAATAGTTAATCTTAAATATATATATATAATAATTTCGCTTTATCCTAATAATAGATATTATTTTATTTTCACTATTTCTAGAATAAACTAGTTATAATTTATAAGAATATATTAAGAGTTATAATTAATAAATTTTATAATAACTAAATTTATTTATAGAGTATTTAGGTATCTATTATCTCTTATTAATAAATTATCGCTTTTATACTCGGGTTATCTAGATAATCCTCCTATTTTAGTATTCTATATAAATAATTTCTTTTCGAGGTTTAATAATTTTAAAGAATAATATAATTTTCTTAAATATTACTTTCTCTTAAAAGTAGAATAAATAAAGTTAAAGTTATTATTTAAGAAGTTAAAGTTATTTAAATCGTCTATTAAGGCCCTAGGTATAATATATAATATTAGAGGATTTATATAAATAATCGATAATAGAGTTATTAAAATAATATAATAATAACCGTTATTTAATTAAATAGGTATACGGGTATTCCTAGGAATTATAAATATTATATAAAGATAAATAAAGAACTTTACGGAGCTAGTAAAACTATTTATAAAATTAACTAGAAAAATACTTTTTATATAGGGAGAAATTAAATAACTATTATTTAAATTATTAAAGAGTATATATACTACGTATATTTATATATATAGTATCGATCTAAAACTACTAAATTATTTCTATATAAATATATCTAGATTTACTATAGGTTTTTATATTATTTAATTCTAGTTTATTAAATAAACCGGTGTTACGCCTACTAAATTAGAGATTTAAATAGAGGTATTAATTCTATATAACTCTTTTCTATAAATCTTATTATAAATTGAATACCCTATTTATAAAAAGGAGTTATATTCTACTATAATCTTTACGAAGAAGTATAATTATTTTTATAAATACCCCTATAAACCCGTAATTATATATACGGACTATAAACCTCTAGTCTATTTTCTAGATATAGATAATTATAACGGGATTTATAATTATTAAATTAATAGGCTCCGTTATTTAAATATTAAAATTAAATAGATCCCGGGCCACTATAATAAAGTAGTAGATAAATTATTTAAGATATTATTTAGAGCGGAATATATTAGTATAAATTAGAGTAATACTCTAGTATAAGAGTTTATTAAATATAGTCTTTTATAGTTTTAGAAAGATAGAAAGAGCGGTTATTAAAAGTTTTTTAATTTACTAATTTAAGATAAGAAATAAGAAATAATTAATAATAACTCTATTAAAGGAGTCCCGGTCTTTTTATATTATATTATAATAATTATATTAAAGTTAGATTTATAGAAGGCTACCTATAAAAACTCTATCTAGTATTCGAAAGTATATAATTTCTTAATAAAGGAAGATCTAGTATTTACCTCTATATTAAAAGGTATTTACGAATATAAATTAATAAATAATATCTTATAAATATACCGACGCGGTATACTACTACTTTATATCCTTGAATCGAAAGTATTTTTAGTATTAAAAGAAATATATAATAATAATAGTTATTAAACGAAGGCTAGTATATTAATATATTTAAAAAAAAATTATTATTAACCGAATTAGATTATTAATATAGAGAGTTATATCGCTAGCTATATTAAATATACTAAAATTAAATTTATTATAAGATCTTAACCTCTATACCTAATATTAGGTATATTCCCGTTTTAACTTTATAGGATAGATTTTATTAATCCTTTTAAAATAATATTTATAGGGAATCGATATATATTTAATTATATCTATTATATATTAAGATTCGTGATTCCGTTTACTATATTAATAGTAAATATAGAAGATATTATTTAGTATCTTAAGCTAGCCTTTACTATATATTATAAATTAACTACGATATATTATAATCCTAGTTACTACTTTAATAATAAAGAACTCCGTGAATTCTTATAACGCGAAGGTATAATTATAGACTATAGTCTATCTAGATTATCTAAATTAATTAGGATAATTAAAATATTAAATAAGTTACTAGAAGAAATACTAAAGAAATAAAAGCCTAGTAAGGAGTAGGATAAAAATTTTGTTAAATCTATAAACTCTCTAAATACTCGTATAATTAAATATTTAGGATATTCTTTTATTAGTATTTTATATAGACTAGTATTAAGAGCTTTAAGAATTATAATATTAACTCTATTAATACTATTAAGAAAAGATATTAAATAATAAATAAAGAGTATCGATAATCCTACTAGGTATAGAGTTACTATATAAGATTATATTAAATATATAATAGAAGTATATAATACTATTGACGAAATTATAAAATAATAGAAATTAAAAATAACCGAGAAATATAATATTAAGGCTCTCCGTTTAATATTTAAATATAACGTCGATAGAACCTAAATTAGTACTCGTAGAGAGGAGTATTAAAAATTATAAAATAATAAACTTCGTATTAATATAAAATAAAACTAAATAAATTTAATAAATTTAATTAATAATTTAATAAATATTTATATTTAGAATTTATAATTAAAAGTTTTACGGGAAATTAAATACGAAGCTCCTACCTACTAGGAAAATATATAGTTTATATAGAAAAGAGAAACTATATTATTTATTTATTTATTTATTTACTCCTACGTCGAGTAAATAAATAATTAAACGCTTATTTATTTATTAGTTTATATATTACGTCGAGTAGTAAATAGTCCCTTAATATACTAAATATATTAAATTTATTAAAGTTTTTAGTAAATTTTAATCGTAATATTACCCCTTCTTTCTAACCTTTTTTATTCTTAAAAATAATTCTATATCTTCTCGTTAAATAGAGTAATATAATAAATTATAGGAATAAGTTATTTCTAAAGATTTTATAATTATAATTACGTATACGCGCTACGCGATATATTAAACCGAATATCGATTGTCCTCTTTATTATTAAAATACGGGGAGTATACTAAGACCGGAAAAAAATATAAACTCTTAAAGTCCGTTATTAATTTCTTTAGAATTAATAAGGCTCTAGAGCGTTTAAAATATAAAGAAAAAAAAATTAAAATTACGTAAGAAGCGGCGAACCAAATCGTTAACTAAAAAAATACGAAATTAAAAAAACTTCGTTAATAAAAGAAATTCCTAAAGGAGTATAAATAAAAGATATTTAATAAAGCTTTTATAAATATAAAGGAATTAGAGTATTTAAAAGAACTCGAGAAATTCGGTAAAATAAAATATATAACGGTTTTAGTTTTATACCTCGATAATTTTATATTTTTAAAATTCTTCTCGCTAGGAACCCTCGATTAACTTTTTTATATCGTTATTTCTAGAACTTCTTTAGAAGTTCCTAATAATTAATTAGGTTCGTTAATAGTTTTTAAATATTCTTTAACTCGTTATATCTCTTTTATTTAACGAGGTAGTTTTAATCTTTTTAATTTAGAATCTCTTTTACCTCGAACTCCGTTTCTTCTTTAATTTAGAAATAAAAAGTATCTTATAAAAGTATCTTAAAGTCTACTAGCTTTAATCGAGAGATATAGAATATTAAATATATTCTAACCTCGGCTAGAAGATTTAATTTATAATTCATTAATCCTTTATTTTTTTTCATCGAAAATAATCCGATTTTAATATAATTTAATTTCTTACTTAGTCTTTATTTATTATATTTTTTATTAAAAAATATACTTTATCCTCTTTCTTTAACTAAGAATACTCTTTTCGATATTTATCTACTATTAATTTTATCCGAGTATTCGTTTAATTAATTTAGGTTTATATATCCTAGTATAATATTTTTATATTAATTATATAAATTAAAGCCCTTTACGCGTTTAGTCCCTATTTAAATTTAAGGAATATATTAATATATTTATTATAATTCGCGAAGAATAGTGTAAATTTAGTAGTATTAAACTAGTTATTATTAAATATTAGTTAAATTATAAGTAAAAGTCTTACCTAATTATTCTACTTCTTATTAACGTAATATTATAAATACGTCTTTATTATCTAGTTCGTCCGCTGCGTTTATCTATTTATTTATAGATAATATATAGTTAATATTCGTAATTTGATTTTAATAGTATCAATTAGTATCTTTTAATAATTTAAAACAAATTATTTATCTCGGTTAAAAATTATCGATTTAAGTATTTTATAATCCTTAATAAATTAATTTAATAGTACGAAAGCGATTTATTCGGTTTTATAAATTTCCTTAATTAATATTATTATAATATATTTATTAAGTTTATTATAAATTACTATTATAGAGTAAAAAATTTTTAATATAACGGGGTCCTTTAATCTTAATAATTTAATAACGAAATCTATTATAATATCGTTTTATAGTATTTCTAGTATTAAGGCGAATTAGATTTAACTATATTTAATTTACCTTATAAATTTATTCTATTAGTATTCGATATATTTTTTAATATATCTTTCGACGTACGACTATAATCCCGGCGCGTCGTATTCTCTATAAATAAATTCTATAATTTTAATAATTTTAAAGTATCTTTAGGCTAGATTATTATAATAATCGTGAATAATTTCTTTAAAATATCTTTTAAGAAGATACGTTTTCTTATTATATTTTAGTAATTTAATTTATAGTTATTAATTTCTTAATATTACGACTAAAGTATCGTTTTTATATTCCTTTCGGATATTATTAATAATTCCGGGAATAAAGATATATAACGTCGCTACTAGTTATTATACTAGGACTAGCGATCTATTATATTATTAAATAAAAACTAGTTATATTACTATATTCTTTTCCTTTATATAATCCTCTCGTTTATTAAATATATCGGCGCGATTGTTATCTTTCCTTAAGATATAAAAGATCTTGAATTTATATTATTTTAATAATTCTAACTACCTAATTTATCTTCGATTTAATTACTTCGTTATTATAAAATTAAAAAGATTTTTATAATTTATAAAAATAGTAAGATTTTTATAATTTTCTATATATACCCTCTATTATTCTAATAAAGATACTACTATTAGTAATTCTTTATTATAAATATTATAATTCTATTCCGCTAATAATATTTTCCTAGAATAATATATAATAAGATATTATTTATTATCTCTCTATTAGAGTATATAAACGCTTATTATTAAATTTAAAATATCGGTTTCGATCCGAGCTAGTTCGTTATTTCGAAAGGAATATAATACTAGCGGTCTTTTATAAACCTCTTTAAATATTTTAAAAGATTATTATTATTCTTTCTTTTATTAAAAAGCGATATCTTTCTTTATAATATCCGTTAATGATAAGGCCTTTTTAGAGTAGTTCTTAATAAATTTTTTATTAAAGTTCGTAAATTCTAAAAAACTCTATATCGTTTTAATATTATATAATATAGGTTATTCTTGAATACTCTTAATCTTTTTAGGGTTTATATAAATACCTCTAGTACTAACTATAAATTTAAAGAATTTAATTAATTCTTTATAAAATTTATACCTTTCTAGTTTAAGGAGAAGTCTAGTTAATAATAAATAAATTAGGATATCTTATATATATTAAATATATTCTTCCTTATTAGTAGAGTAAATTAAGATATTATCGAAGTATATAATTACCGTTGTATCTAGATATACTTATATAATATTATTAATTAATAATTAATAGGTTACTAGTATATTAATAAATCCGAAAAGTATTACTAAATATTCGTAATAAGTATATTTAGTTCTAAAAATAATCTTCTACTCCTCGCTTTCTTTTAATCGAATTAAATTATATATACCTCGGAGATCTAGTTATATAAAGATTTTTACTATTATAAACTAATTTTATAACTCGTTAATATTTAATAAAGAGTATTAATTCTTTACCGTAATATTATTTAGTTTTTAATAATCTATATATAATTATAAACTTTCGTTCTTCTTTATTATAAAGAGGATTAAATAACTTATTAATAATTTAGATTCTCGAATAAATTCTTTTTTAAAATTCTCGTCGATATACCCGCGAAATACTCCGAGTTCTTTTTCTAATAAAGTATAAATAGGTCTAAATATCGGTTATTTACCTAGTTCGAATTCGATTTTATAATCTTATAATTAATACTTAAATAATACTTTTATAATTATCTTTTATTAAAAAAAGTACTTTTATTATTAATACTCTTTAAGAATATTAAGAGGTTCGTTTTTATTTTTAAAAACTTTAATTTATTCGCCCTATTAACCTCTTTAGTTAATATATATCGAGTCGGATTCTTATACGAGGTTATTTTTATACGAAGATAAAGTACTATAAACTTCGATTAAATTACGTTTCGATTTTTTATTTATAATTATTCTTTATAAATATATAGGTATTATACTAGCGACGTTTTTAATACGCGGAATTATAAATATTTCTTTCTTTTAATCGATTATTAGATTATATTTCTTTAATTAAGGTATTCCTAGAATAATATAATAAATAATTATTTTTCTTATATCGAAGGTAATTTCTTTATAGTAACGTTAAATAATAATTAGTAATAGGAATATTTCTTTATTTATTCTCCTTATTAATAACTTCGACCCGTCGGTTAATTAAAATTTATATTATTTCTTTTTTTCTCGAGTTAATAGGTTAATTACTTAAATTATTATTCGAGATATAAAATTATTAATTACTCTTAAATTTATTATTATAACGACCCTATATCGGTTGACTTTTACTAGTATTTATATATATATACCGTATTAAACTAAATATAAATATTATTCTAGGGTTAATATATTAATCTCTTTATATTTTCTTTTAATATAAGGGACTAGTCTTTTCCCGATAAAAATAAAAATCTATAATATTCTTTAAACTCGAAGTACCTCTTATAATTTTCGATTAAATAATAATAATATTCGTTCTAGTTATAGTATTTCGTTTCTCTACTATAACTTATCTAGTTTCGTAATTATAATTACTATTCTTTATCGTAGTTTAGGAAGATTTAATTCTCCCTTTTTTTAATTCAATATTATAAATAATTATCTCTAGCGTAGTTATTCTATTAACTGTAATTATATCCTAGTTTTATAATATATTTTCGCTCTTTTAAATTATTATAATAGTATTTATAGTATTCGTTTATATATATTAACTAATATATTTCTTTATATCGTAGGTAATATTTATTATAAGTATAATTAATTTTAAAGAGTTATTTTTTTTCCTTTTTCTTTTCCTCGGGTTCTTTTTTTAATATAATAAATTAAATTCTAAAGTTATCGAGGTAGTTTATTATTTAAAATTATCCTTTAAAATATATTATACTTTATTCTCATTTTTATTCTTTCTTTAAATCTTTTTTTAAAGTTTTATTATTATTATTATTTAGTCCTTCGAGTTCTCGAATTCTTTAAGCGATTTTTTCTTCGATTTCTCTCTATTTCTTTAATAAGTTATTAAATATAATATTATCTTATACTAGATTTTTAAGGGATCCGGTTATATTATTTAATATCTCTTTTATAAATATATTTAATTATTATCGATTCATTATATTTTTCGAATAATAGTTCCTAGCGATATAGCCCGGTTTATTATAATTATAATAATTCATTATTTTTTTACTCCTTTTTTTTTTTCTTTTTTTTTTTCTAGAATTCTTTTATAAGTCTCTTCTTAATAAAATCGAGTTTTATAAATATATAATTATACGGGTTAAATTTTTTATAGCGGTAACGACTAGTCGAATTATATTTATTATTATAAACTTTTAAACGTTTTTACCTTAAAATCCTCCGTTATAATATTTCTTTATTATATATTCGTATAGTTTATCGTTAATCTTAATTATTTATTTTATAAATATATCGAGGTCCTTTATAACGATTTTTACTCGTATAAATTCGTTTTTTATATTATTTTTTAATCCTCGTCGATATATTATTATAAAAGTAATATCGTCCTAGTCCGTTAATATTATATAATATTGAAATTATACCGAATAATCGGACGCAGACCTTCGTTATATTAAATATTAAATAATATAAACTATTATACTACTTTCGTTAGATAATTTAAATATATAACGAATCTCGGTTATAAATTTAGAGAAATTCTCTATCTAAAGCTTTATTAATAAGTTATCGGTATTATTTACTACTTTTATATAATACTTTAAGAATAATTTAACCTATTTTTATATATTACCTCTTATATAGGTTATTATAAAGATTATTTATTTAATAACTAGTATTATATTCTCGTTAAATACGAAAAATATCTAGAGTTATAATAACTAGTCGTTAAGTTTCTCGCGCTCCTTATAGTAATAGTTTAGGCGGGTAATTTTAATATAGTCTCCTTCTTTTATAACATTACGTCTTCTAGTATTATTTTAAATATTTAAAATTAGGGTCTTTATTAATCCTAAAATATTTATTTTAAAAATATTTAAAGTATTAAAACTCTCCGTTTAATATTTAAATATAATATCGATAAGACCTAGGTTAATACCCGTAGAGAAGAGTATTAAGAATTATAGGATAATAGGCTTCGTATTAATATAAGATAAAACTAAATAAATTTAATAAATTTAATTAATAGTTTAATAAACGTTTATATTTAGAATTTATAATTAAAAGTTTTAAAGGAAATTAAATACGAAGCTCCTATTTATTAAGAAAATACATAGTTTATATAAAAGAAAGAAATTATATTATTTACCCGTTTATTTATTTACTCCTACGTTAAGTAAATAAATAGTTAAGCGCTTACCTATTTATTAATTTATATATTACGTCGAGTAGTAAATAGTCCCTTAGTATATTAAATATATTAAGTCTATTAAAGTTCTTAGCGAATCTTAATTATAATAAATAACCGCGGAGTTTATCTAGTAATATACTATTATAAAAATCTTATAATACTTTAATAAAAGAATATAAAGAAGTTAGAACTTTATTAGCGAGAGCTATTTAAGATTTTAAACTATAAAGGATTTTATAATAAATCTTTTATAATTATATAATTGAATAGAAAATATATTAGAGGTACCTTTTATAATAATTATCTAAAACCGTTTAAACCTAGGACTAGATATTTAGTAGATTTTAATATAACTACTCTATTAATTTTATAAATTATTAGACGGTCTCGTTATTTAAATTATAAATTAAATTAATAAAACTAACCCTACTTTTTAATTTATTTAGTAGATATTTATTTATATTATTTTATATTATTATTATAATAATATAACTTCGCTCTAAGGATTAGACCTAAATTTATTTTATTTATATATTAATTTACTTTACTTTATATTCCTTAAATTATTAACTTTAAATAACCTTCCTTCTTTAATAATCTTCGACTTTTAATAACCTTCTTTTATTATTAATTATTCTAGTATTATCTACTCGCTCTATTATATTATTATTCTTTTATTTATTATAATTTTATTATACTACTAGAAGAATACTTTTAAACGGAAAAAATAAGAAGAAATAAAGAGTAGGCCGAGTAAGAGGTTTTATAAAGACTCGGAATTAATAATTAATAACCTCTAGTTAATAAATTCCTCTAGTATTAATAATTTTTAGGAAAAGATCGTTTATAATAATATTACCCTTATTATCTATTAATATTAAAGAGAAATTATCGTTAATAATAAACTTATTTTAATTTAATTAAGATTTTTAGAATTTAGAGATGGGGAATTTAGATATAAACCTAGTTATAAAGAAAAAAGAAAAGACTATTATATTAAATAATTATATAGTTATATAAATACTTATATTTATAATACTTAAGCTAAAATTTAAACCCGCTATTATTAATAAAATTAGGCCGTTATATATTTTTAAAACTATAGTATATATTACGGAAAAGCGCCCGTTACTTATTATTATTATTAACTCGATAGGTGAGATATTTATAATTAAGGTATCCAAGAATTTAATAAATTAAAATTTTTCGTTTTAAAACGGATTAAAAAACCACGTAGAAAAATTAAAGAATATTCTTAATAATAAGGCTCTCGGTACTCTAGTATAAAAAGATAAAATAATAGTATATATCTCTATAATAGGGTATACCTTCCCGACTCTAGTATTTATAATAAATAAATAATACTACTAGTACTAGATACTAGCTCTAATAACTATTCTAAAAATTATTTATAAAATCTTTACGACTACTCTAGTATATAATTTAAACGAGTTATTATAAATATATAAATCGGTTTATAAAGAGGTAATAGTTATAAAACTAATTATTATAAACTCGGTATTATAAAAGTTTATTTACCTCCCTCCGAGATCAACGATCTCTTTTAGTAAATATCTTTAATTATAGAATAAATATATTTATTTCTTTATTAAAACTACTAAATTTATACGCTAGGAGTTATAACTTTATAGTATATCTATTAATAATTATATATACGACCTACGTTAAATATATAAAAAGTTAATTATTTTATATAATTTCTTTATATATTTATTATAAGTTAAACTCGTATCTACTATTAAATATTAATTAAAATTAATTAAATAAGAATTAATTAAAGATAATAAGTCCGGGATAGAGTTATAAGAAAATATTAATAAAGAAGAAGTTTAGATTATTAGTAAATACCCTATACCTCTAGATTTTAATATAACTATAGTATTATTATATCTAGTAGTCGAGCGAATTACTAGTACCTATTTATATAATTATAAAAACTATAATCTAGGATATAAAAAGGAAATAAAATAATATATTATAAAAAATATATAAATTTAGTTAGTAAAGGATACTACCTAGTATATAATAAATAAAATATATAATAAGGCTAGATAGGAGTATAATAAATTTAAAACTTTTATTTAAATTAAAAAAGAATCTCTAATAACGACTAGGCGTCTATTAAATATAATAGTAAATTAATCGAAGATAGAGTCTTTTAAGAAAGAATAAATATCTAAAATAAAAGTAAAAATCGAGGTTAATATACTCTCTACTATAATAATATAGATTAAGAAGAATTTTATAAATACGGAAGGTACGGGGGCGGTATTAGTCAGCAAACTACTATTTAGTAGAAATCTATAGTATAGCAGAACCATCATCCTTCCAAACCCACAAACGTACTCCCTGTTGGTGTTGTTCATCTTTCACTGAGTGGATTTAGCGGCGCCGACTCAATCCCCATACTGAGACGGGGGATTCTCGGCAGAATCCCCGTTACAGTCTAGCCTAATTAGGCTCAGCGCTCAGCCCTGTGTAGAAATACTCAGCAACACCAGTTCCATAGATAATTAATCAACTATTCAACCTCCACCACTGCCTGTTAATAGGTGTGCATTCCAAAGATATGTAAGGCAAGTTCGTACTAACTGATGCCGGCCTTAATGATACGGAGGCCGCTACTTTTGATGTCCAATCAATGGCCCACCGTCATAGCATTTCTTCCTTGCGCACACCGCCAACGACTATCTCAGCTAAGCGGAAAATGTCGTTTCCGTCTTACTTCTCGTGCGTGGGGCGCACGTCCCCTTTCTATTGTTGTTCAGTGTAACATGTTGCCGTCACTGGTTTGGCGCAATTTTGTCAACAAGATGTCCACCTAGTTGCACGTTGAGAAGAACGTATAATATCGCTCATATCTTACGGAGCTCGAAGTCTCACCGCCAGAAGACCTGGCTACGCGTAAGCAATACGAGACCTTGATGTAACAATGGTTTTAGGTATGCAGTGCGACTGCAAGACCAGTACGCTACCATGTCCGTGTCCATGACCATTCACCTATCGAACTCCGCGCGTACTGAAAAATATAACACTAGGAATAAAATCCTGACCGCCTACAGAGCGTCCATGAACAATTTCAACATGCAATCTCGTGCTACATGCGTAATAACGGGATCCATCCTCTTTTCACCCAGGGAGATCTGGACAACATTTTACCGTGAGCATCTGCAGTCAGGAGTAGATGTACGCAGTATTCAAGTAGTGATACAGAATGCCAATATCCTTGGTGCAGCTATCGGTGGTTCGGCGCAGAAATCGCTGAAACAGGTCTGGTGGCAGGGTGATCCCACTTTTCGTTGATGAGAAGGCTGTAGGTCAGCAATGCGAGGTAAGCATGCACCCAATCTATAAGGCGGTAAGCTCTGGTCCGTTACTGACGTGTAGCCCTCTCATGAGAAAGCCGTATGGCCGCGTGATGTGGGCTGACTCCGAATTGCAGGCCGTTCAGTCTCTATGAACAAGTCATCTTGTCTCGTGGTGACTAAAACTGGATGGAGTACATTTACTGGGCAGTAGAAGTAAGATCTCGGCATCCGGTCCGTGCCTTTCAATATCATATAAGAAGCCTCCAAATACCCCAAGTCTTCCTCCATCCTTAAAGACCGAGTCCTTGCCTCGAGAAACAGATATCCTCATCCAAATTCACACAGCCCAAATACTTACGAGCAACTTTCCTACCGCCTCTCCACGATGAAGCTATCCATCTTCTCAGCCGCTCTGCTCCTCGCAGTCGTTGACATCGCCGCCGCTGCCCCAACTCAGCCCGAGGCACGTCAGGCCGGGGTTATAGTCTTGGAAGGAGCGGGGCCGAACCCTCCTTCTTACACCATAAATCCTTCATTCACCTCTGCAGAAAACTTCACAATTGGTAAGCTCCTTACCCTATCGTCACTGCTTTGATTTTTGATTGCCATCTTGTGGCCGTATCTTTATACCCTATTCGAGACGACATGTTTTAGCACAAAATTGACCCTTTGCTGACCTTTGTCGTAGACAATCCTCTGAGCGTTTCCCATATCATTGTGAATACTAATGAGGGAACCTGCGACTTCTTTGGCAGCGAAGGCAGCAACACATTCATCGTCGGCCAGGGTGCCACGGATGTTGGGCCCCCGCAGCCACAGATAGCAGTAAAATGCTGTGCCTTCTTCTGTAGTGGCTTCCCACAATATTGCTGTGGTGGAAATCCAAATGCGTGATTCTTCGTATGAGGGGTGGGTGATTGGCGGGAATTGGCGGAACTTCAACGCTGGTGAAGAGTGGAAGGGTAGATTATAATGGCCTTATACGATCTCTTTTGACTTATCGTTTGTGATGTTGGGGTATCATTCGGTCATAATGAAAATAAATAGATCTCGTTGCTCCCCAAAGAGATAGATCCTGCCACTGAAAAACGTGGCTGCAAGTAAGTGATACATGGATGATTTCCAAGAATGCCTGTAATAAGGCAGTAAGAGCACGACATCGACCCTATCACCTATGAAGAATCACAAACATGTGGGCGTTGGAGAATATAAGGCAGAATTGTAGATTTGGCAAGACGACCTTCATGTATTCTAAGGCGAAAATAGCGTCCAATACGGGCTGAAAGTATTCTCACTTCCCCCGCTCGACAAGGGTTAGAACAGTCACTCTTAAGTAGGCTTCTGGGTTGCTAAAAGATACGCCCTTTGTTATGATACTCATTCGGCAGGTTCATAGCGTTAAGGCCGAATGTTAGCGTCAGAACTCGACGCTAGAACTTGCTAGCCCAGGTCTAGTGGCAAAAGTAGCGTGATTTCTAATCAACGAAAGTAGACGAAAGCGATGCAGGTAAGCAATTCATGAGAGGCCAGCATGGGATAATCCTTTGAAGCGGTGTGTCGAGACACGTGGACTTTGGTCTGGTCTCGAAGCTGACATGTAGAGCTCTTAGCTGAATTGGGTAAGCCACCACGGCGTGCTATGTCTAGCGGTGAGAGGACTCACAACATTAGTTATCTTAATCCTATGTAGAGCCACTGGATTCCCCCTCTCCCCCCCCCCAAAAAAAACAATCCCACAAGCCGTCGCTTTCCCCCTAAAATCACTAATCCGAGTTCGCCTATCTTGCATCGAGAAATTTCCTTCTTGAGCCAAATCTTAATTTGCAAAATACCCACGTCCATTGGTAGTTCCTTCAGCTTGTACACGCCCTGCAGGAACGGATTCTTGCCACCTTACGGATCTTGAAAAGCCCGAAACATACGTTCGCCAGGGTAGATTGGCTCCTCGCATTGGAACATTTGGTCCACACTGATATACACTTTTGTTAAACCTCGCAATATGCGTAATGAGGTATAACACGGCATTCCACGCGCCTTCATTAGCTTTCGTCTAAATATTCGTGTCGAGGTGGACCTTAGGAATCGCGGACAGTGAGACCTGGTAAAGCGAGCGTGAATTAGCGCAGTCAATTTAGGCTGTCAAATTCATTGGTTTTGGTGGACAGAGGACATGTTTTGCTTAGAAATAGATCTGCCTACAGCTGCGCAGAAGGTTCAGGTCCAACTTCGGCAGGGATTCTGCGAGCTATCGTCCTTGCAAAACACGACAGTCTTTCTGGGAATGGGTGTACCTTGCTATCACAAAAGCTCCTAGAGTATCAAATTCCCTCTGAAGTTGTACCTAGGAGAAGTCTCCGCCGCAGCGGAAAAAACAGATGGCCTGACATCTACAAGAGTCATTGTTCCAGCCAGGGTAGGGACACCGACAGTCGATGCACATATGGAGGAATTGCGCGCCCAGCACATATTCGTAGATCAAGTCCTTTATCTCCGCGAGCATTCGAAGCAATGGCGATGAATTATCGACGTTGGTACTGAACATTGTTAGTTGGGATTGTTCAAGTCAGAAGGATGAGATATATGACTTACATGATCCGAGTAGTCTTAAGAGACCGATGAGTTTCCTCCTCCGCATCAACACTAGGTATTTGACCTTGTCAGCTCTGAGAATGGTGAGTAAAACGCATATAACCGGAGTAAAAGGAGAGATATACTTGACAGCTTCGGCCATAGTACTCTGGAACATTGCGGAAGATGCGACCACCATTAGGTGTCCCTTTCACCGCAAACTTCGTACATAGAAAGACCTTGATCCTACCTAAGCAAGCACCAGAATTTGGAGGTGAGTCTGAAATATTTCGTCACGCTTCCCAGCTCGCTTGAACCATTTGCCAATCAATTCTTCGTTATCACCGTTACCCTTTCGAGTCACTCTTAGCAGATGACTGCGTTTGAACGTAATGGACAAAGTTTCGAAACACTCAATTCTGCAGTATCCCAGAATTTGCATTCAAGATTATACCCCCGGTCAAGGATCTCGAAACGCTCATCGTCCGAGCCGGTCGTGCCGTATAGGATCCCTTTTCGCCTACGGTAAGCCCCTGATGTTTTTCAATATTTGTCACTAATAGCAAAGGCGAGAGCGAGGAGATATCAGTTACATAACTCAAGACGATCCTTTGATAAGGAGAGGCTGCTTGTATATACACTCCTTACGACCCAATATTTCGAGGTATAATCCGGCGTTAAGGCATTATGTCCGGGTGACTTAGCTCCGCGTCCAGAAAAGTGCGGTGGCTCTGCTCGCCCTGCGAAGAAAGTCATTCTTGTGCCTGCTCCTATATTGGCTTGAGTCCTTTGTTAAGGAGGTCTGTATAGAGCGTACAGTGGGTAGAACATCTGTTAATATCCCATGCTTCTTCACCCATCGGCCATGACCTTGTCCCATGTACCCCTGCTGGCGACGCTTGCCCGGCCAATTACCAGACATCAACTTGCATTAGATCGCACTGCCCCACTCTAGCCCGCTGGCAGTGATACAGCCTTATGCCTCTTTCAAGAATGAGTCCTCTCCTTCCTTCCTACCATATCAGAAAGGACTATACAGTATTTGACATACGGATTTCACCCCAGAGGCGCCTTTAGTCATGGAGCCAGTATCAGCGGCTGGCAGCTTTATTAGCGTCGTCTCATTGGCCATTCAGCTAGCGGATAAGATTCAGCAGCTACACGATTTCTGGCAATCTTTCAAGCAGGCACCAGCCGAGATCGAGCAAATCACGGATGATCTAGATACTTTCCAAGAAATCATCAAGGTGGGGGCCAGAACAGGGGCCGAGAACGACCCATTACTACACAAGACCTTGCACCGATGCAACAACAGGATGGATAAGCTACGTGCGTTGGTGGAAAAGCTAGAGCCGGGCGTTGCATCTCAGATCAGAGCAGTCAGACAATGGAGTGCGTTCCGAATGGTCTTGAAGAAGAATATTATCCAACAATTTCAGGCCGCCATCACCGAGACCAAGCTAGACCTGGTACTCGTAAGGCAGAATTTGGCAGAGTAAGTAGAAGAACGTGTCTCCCGATGCATTGGCCTCCACTGACCACGGCTAGCACAACACTCGAAGAGAGACACACTCAACTGACACAGGACATTGGTTCGATAAGCACGAACCAGTCGAGTATAATTACTACTTGCACCTCTGTTGAATCTGAGGTCAAAGACAGTAGCAAGCACATGGCCAATGTGTATTCCGAGCTGCGAAAAATCGCAAAACAGAATGAAGTGCAGGCCAAGCTTTCCGTTGGAGATATGGCAAAGGGTGCTCTAGAAGAGATGATTCAACGAACGATGCAGCAAGTTCTCGAGGATTCAAATTTATCGGAAAGGGTGCAGTCGCTCATACCTGAGGAAATCGAGCCTCTTAGAAATCACAAAGGATGCTAAAGAATCTGGCACGCACTATGCGAAGCCAGCAAAACAATATGCAGCCAATGAGGAAAGTATCGCCAACGACCCGCCAAAGCGTACTCGCATGACAGCTGTCGAGTCTCGTGAGGGAGTGTATGAGTGTTTGCTGGGCACCATGACCTGGAGATCACGAGCGATTCGAACGACGCACCTGGACTACGAAATCAAGAATGACAGGCTGGAAACGAACATTCGTTGGAAGCCAGCTTCTTGGTTGTTAAGGCGCTCTATGAGTCTTACAATTATGCGGGCAACATCTGGTTGGACGTATAGGTTCAATCCCTGCCAAATAGTGCCCGATGGGTCTCTTATATTCACGTATTGTAAAAGCGGGAACATTGCTGGGATACAAGACCTCTTCAGTCGTGGTATCGCATCGCCGTTTGATATCGACTCCGAGAGCACAACGCCTTTGCATGTAAGAGCTTCTGTCCCTGCAATGTAGTACAAATATTGATGATTTATAGTATGCTGCAGCCTGTTGTCGCCATACCTTGTGTGACATATTAATCAAGTCGGGAGCTAGTGCTGATGCTATAGATCGGTTTGGGCGGTATTGATCCTCGTTGTAGCTCATGTTCAACTGCGCTAAGCTGACACGGTTTGTACAGGTCACCTCTGACAATAGTTGGTAAACATAGCCGCCGTCGTATAACGGCGGACGAACTCATTGATACCAATCGCACGCTGCTATCACTGGGACAGGCGGATACAACTTTGATGATAACCGAGACAACCAGCGCGTTCAATCACCCAGAGTTACGTCATGTGGGTTATTTTGAAGCTCTAATCTGGCTGCTCAAACAGGAACACGTACATTTTGATCCCAATCAACGTGTGGCTGGCTTGACTCCTTTGATGCACATCGCCGGAACTATTTGGGCGCCGGAGAGGAAACTTGTTCTACTTAGTCTGCTAGTCCAGGCTGGTGCTGATGTTGATGTACAAGCAGATGGGCGTTACTGTCGGTACAGGGAGCGGAGTGCTCTCCATGTGATCATATGGCTAGAACGGAGGTACCACAAGCGCTGGCATAAAGCTTTGGACGCTATACAGCCATTGACAGCTCGCCTTCTGGAACTCGGAGCGGATCCACACCTCGTCGATGCTAACGGCCATACACCAACATCTTTAGCTATGATGGCTTTGCCTGCAACATTTATGCATTGGCGCCAGGTAGTGCAAGATCGCGGCTCTGTCGAAGACTTCATAGAGACGGACCTAGAAACCCGCTCGTTCTTGTACCACAGCGGTTGGAGTGGACGTGCTTTGAAGACAGCCTTTGCCATCAACTTTGCGTCCATTGATGTCTCCGAATATCAACGGAGGCTTCCAGTTGACTGGCGTTCCTGGGATAAGTCGCTTTTTCGAAATTCTCAGCCGTGGTGGTACGATCTCTTGGAGCTCATCAGATCAGGGAAGAAGCCCATTCCACCACTCTGGAGAGGATGGCATAAGATTACAGGCTGCAACGGAAGTGTCTGCTATGTCCACAAATGTTCTGGCAGAGTCCGAATGAAAAGGCCACAACGCCCACTCTTATCCAATTTGAGGTCCGAAAGAGCCCAAGAAAGATACAGATTGAGGAAAATCGTGATCGAGGCAGAGGACCCAACGAAGTCTGAGACGCAGAGTACTGAGGAACAGTACGCCGACCAACAGGAAACTGCCTACAGCTATTCCTTCATGTCTGGGGAAACAGACGACGACTTCGAGGACACAGGCGACTCCTCCTCCGACGAGGCTGGCTCAGATGATAACGAAGCCGAAGATAACCTCAGCGAATCCAACAAAATATATAACCAGATCGAACCAGACTCAAACGAAGGCCAGGAGCCGGACTCCACAGAGTCCGAGGCAAGCCAAAATTTCGAAGACGCTGTCGAGATCCTTGAATCCAAATCCCGGTGATCAGATATACTAGAGGACCTTTGATATAATATACAAGGATCCTCATCTAATAACCCTTCAGCTTCCACTCTCGAATACTAAACTCCTTGCCCCTCTCCCCCTCTCCCCCCTCTCCCCCCTCTTCCCCCTCTCCTGCCCCTTCTCCCCTCTCTCCCCCCTATCCCCCCTCTCCCCTCTTCTCTCTCCCCTCTCCTCCCCTCTCTCCTGCCCCCTCTCCTCCCCCCTCCCTTCTCTCCCCTCTCTCCCCCCGATCCCCCCGATCCCCCTCGCCTCTCTCCCCCCTCACCCCTCTCACCCAAAAAACAAACCGACTACTCTACTCTACATCCATACTCAAAACTCAAAAAACCCAACAATATCTACAAAATCACAGATTCCACCAAAAACCTCCAAAGCAGCTCTCGCGTGGTCTCAATATCCCAGCCCCTGATTTCCCGAGCTCTAGAAACGACCACCGTCTCTGTGGATACATCTCTCGCTTCAAGCCCGCATTGCATGGAGAAGTCTTTCATATTTCTTGTAAAGTAAGTAGCACTATATTCAAATTGGGGTATCGTAACCGGCGCTGCTCAATTCCCAAAGTACTCCATACACAGACCTTGCCTCCTTCGGCTCCAATTGTACTCCACTCCACTTCAATCAGTTTTATACTCCATGCTTCCTTCTTTCTATAAAGTTACATTTCCTCGTACTCCCTTGCGGGCGCTGAATATACTTCAAACTCCCTACCCACAGAAATTTTACTACGCAGCACACATCAGCCTCACTATTTCACACGTATTCCTAACTTGATGACAGGGAACACCGCGAATAGGCAGAGGCTTACTTTTCACCCTTCTTCTCCTTAAACCCCGCACTCGGTCTCCTCGAAAAATCCGTCCCACTCCCATCAGCCTGACCAAATCCATTCGCACTCTCGTTACCCTTCAACCTCAGATGCCCCTCACTATCCACCGTATCACTTCTATACACCATCTCCTCTCCCAAAAAATCCAATTGCCGTATACAAATCCTGCAATGGTTTCGACACCGGCCCGTAAACCAATGCCGTGCCCACAGGAACCAGGAGCCGAACGCGAAAAGGCCGACTATGGCGACGGCAACAGGTGTGTAGTTGAGGGTTTGCGAGGTGACGGGGTTAATGGTTGGAAGGCAGAAAACGACTGTGATGAAGCCGATCCAGAGACAGGCTACGAACGCAATGGGTCTGCTCATTCTGCCGAGGTTGAAGGGACCGCGTTTGAAGTTTCGAGGGTATGCGAGACCCATGGCGACGGGGATGCCGTAGCTTAGGTAGAGGCCGATGGTGGCGATGGATGTGGTACCATTGAATGCCGCAGTGGAGCCAAGGGATGGTAGGGCTAGAAGGAATGAGCACATGGCGCCAAATAGCACGGCTCGGATGGGGGAGTGGAAGCCGCGGTCGATGATGTGCAGGCGGTGAGGAATGCCGCCATCGCGGGCGAAGGCGAACATCATGCGAGAATTGGAGGTCTGAGGGTGTCAGTATTGTCCGACTAGAGATGCCAAAAGCCGTTTAAAGGATTACTGAATCACTCACCAAGCTGAAGAGACCACAGTGCCAAACACAGAGCATGATCAGCACCATCAGCACCAAGCCAACTCCAGTCCCACACGCGTCCGTCAGAATCTTAAGCACAGGTAGCGGGCTTCTCCTTACAGTCTGAAAATCCTGTATTGAGAAAAGCAGTGCGATGATCAGGAAGAAGCCAATGACGGAAGATGCCCCGATTGCTGACAGCAACCCCAATGGCGCATCCCTGACAGCTTTCCTCGTCTCCTCACACAGATGGGCTGAAGCGTCGAAGCCAAGAATGGTATACTGAGACATCAGCACCCCCGTTGCGGCGACATAGGCGGGGGAGGCTCGCAAACTCCAGCCTTCATGGCCTGAGGTGCCTGTGCCATCGTAGAATGTTGAGAAGACAAAGCCGGCACTTTGAAGGGTCGGTGCTTTTGCCAATATCGTGATAGCCAGACAACAGACACCAAGAGTGTTCAAGAGGATGCTGGTGTAGATCATGTATCGCAATGTCCGCACGCTGAAGAGGTTGATCACGATATGACTAGCTAGCACGACTGCCAGGATTCCGAGAGTCTTTCCCGCGGAGGGCTTGTACCCGTTGCTGACTTGAGCGGTAGTGGAGATCAGATTTGCGAGACCAAAGTCGATGCCTGTAGTGACTGCTATCTGGCCAAGGAGGTTGAACCTAAATGAATCCGCACTGTCAGCACTGTGACTTGTTTTCCACCTCTTGATTTGTCGTGTGTAGGATGTGTGAGTGGCTTACCAGCCGGTGATCCATGCGGCGAAGGGAGCATGTTGTTGAGGAGCGAGCATGTAGGCCCAGAAATAAGGGCCACCAGATGTAGGTATTGAGGAAAGGATCTCGGACATGGATGCTCCAATGAGAAGAGCTGCGGTGTGTCAGATTGGTCGATGAAGGTAGATGAAGAGAACCATACTGAAGAAGCTGATTATGATCCATCCGACGGCCATGACGCCAGGTCCGCCTGTATTAAGACCATAAAGAAAGAGACTTGTTCGCCGTCAGCAGGTGATTGAAGTGTAGAAGTACTTGGGGCCTCGTACGTTGTGATACCAGTCACCACGCTCTGGAGAGCGACGCAGCGTCAGCATGGATCCTTCATGCCATTCATCCTGTCTGGGTATAGCGTACGATGATCGAGAATGAAGCACCAAAATTGTGTAGCAGACTCCATTCTCTTGTTAATTCCTGTGTATAACCCAACTCGGCCAGACGTCCCTCATCCTGTACCTTGAGATTGACCTCTGACGAAGGCATGCTGGACATCTCGACCATGATGTTGCTCCTGTCAAATCCTGCGTAGATCGTTGTTAGTATCCTTCGTCTCCACCAAAGCACGGACCAGTTGCACAGATTCCGCACGTACGATGTTATAGCATGGAGTACAGTCTTCTCTATCACATCTCTTGATAACTTTTCCCTCCAAGCACCTGCCCAACTTCCGTAGGCACGACGAGGAAGGAAAGGAAGCTTGTAGCAGAAGGTATTTTTCCCGTTGATTCGTTTGGCAAGCGAGCAGGGAAGGCATGATCGGCTGACGACTTGTTGAAATTGGTGGTAGTCATCATCTTGGAATAGACTTCCCACACGGCTTATCCTGGTGGCCACACAAGATTCTAGCTTCTTCCAATCAGACGCGCCAGTAGAAATGAAACTCAGGGGAATTGAGGCTTGCGGGGATAGCATGCATCGTTCATCTTATCAAGCTCTTGCCGGGGGCAAGTACCGGGGCAGGCGTACCTGGCAAATCTTCACCAAAGGCTTCCATGCATAAGCCTTGCTAGTTCTTCGGGGAACGAAGCGCTCCAAGCCTTGCTCCTTCCGGATCGCATGGCAGCTGCAGTAGTGTGTGATATTGCAGGCTTGCCTCGGTTAGAAGGAAAGTTGCGTTGGAGTGTGCTTTGCATCTAAAGTAGTTTCCAGTATGAGCTACTTTAGGGGGGCTCTAGGGTAAGGTAGGGGCCGTTCATGATAAGGACTTGAGATAGGAACGATTGGTGCGCTATGGGAAGCCGATCAATTGGCACAGGTTTAGCTCCAACGCTATGATGTTGGGTGATGGTCCCTGATGATGCCTAGAACGGTTCTTATCTGGTACCTACCTAATTGGTCAGACGTTCTTGTAACCTCGAAACCGACAACGCATCTTTGTTGCAGAGAGGACAGACTGGTTTCTCAGATCGCTACGGCCAGCACTCTTCGTACCGAAGCTGTTCCTGTTGCGCGATGCCACGAGGCAATTTTGTATATGGATGCGCAAAGCCTTGCGAATGATAACAAGCCGTGTCTATACGTGTGGTTTTGCGACGATATGGATACCTCAGGCTTCAAGCCGGGCGACAACTCAAACAAGCAATGATTCCACCCTCGAGAGTTTGATGGTTTAAAATTCCAATATGCACTAGAACTACTAACCGTGCGGTCACTTCGTTACACTACAAGAGAGTTGGACCCGGTCTTGGCAGGTCCCTTTAAAGCAGACTTTCCCCATCAAGCCACGCCCGCTCGGACGCTCGTCATGCGTTTCACCTAGAAGGGTTCACCCACCTCTGGGACAAACAACTGATGGCACAGGGACGTGCACCCTAGAAATCGTTCTTTAAGCCCTCAAGCCGGCGTGTTCCGGACATGGCTCTTGTCACCTAAGCAACCAGCTCTGGGGCATCTCTAGGTGGCTTATGGGCCTCGGCCCTACAAATCTCCCATTGGTAGGTGTGTCCCAGACACTGTATGAGCGAAATGGTTCGCAATGGTGGCCCGGAGCCACCCCGGAGCGGCCCCGAGAGATCTAGAGCCTAAAACCACTCTCGGCGGGCCCTGTTATAGACTGGCTTAGTGGCTCGCTTAGGGGCTCCCTCGTTGCGAACCATTTCGCTCATACGGAGATATACACCGAAAGCTTTGATTTGCGCTAAGAGCAGCCCTAACCCGAAGACCTAGTCAGCCCCCAGAGCTTGCAATACCCTTCGGGCTTGGAGTATCCGAGAATTAGGGCCGAACCGTGAAGCTCTAGCGAGTGGCTTTGGGTGGTTCCAAGGAGCCACTCCATAGAAGCTAATACTAGAGCGGCCTTCCAGGGGTCCTCTCAGGGGCCAGGCCGGGGCCAGATACTTGCCAGGCCACTATAATCCTTAGCGCAAATCAAGACTTTTGGTGTATGTCTCTGTACCGTGCGTAGAAACTGCAGTCGAAAGAAATCCCCTTCACAAGATAATAGATTACTAGGTCGATCTCAAGAGCTTTGTACTTCCTTCCACGCGCTCCTACTTCCTCAATTAAATCTTCTACAGTAATACTGCAAGCAATTATCGTAGAGATCTTACTCGTACGAGCTGTGATGTGGCAAACAACAAGTGCTTTGTAAGGTATATGATAATATAAGAAATAGCTTCATTACTGACATACGAACTGGTATCGAGAGCAAGCAAAGCCTACACTATCATTACCATGTAGAGTCGATTTTCACCATCTACGGAAATAAGCATAGACTTGCTTTGTAGGCGTTTGAGAGAAGGACCAAAGAAACGGAGACGTCCAGGATGAAATACAGAAACCAAGCAGGACCATGTTCCGCTTCGATCACCCCCTAATCACAGTTACAGGGATATGATGTTTTTTGGGGGTCCGGAAGAGTAAATCTACGCTGCGAGATGGAATAAACAACTCAAACTATACAATCAACGATATTTTCAGAGAGCTCAAATGGAAATGAAACAGCACTGTATATGGAGTAAAAAAAAATTGTTTAGTTGTCTATGCTGAGGCTGCAAAGATAGTGAATACACAAAATGACAGCTCTCACGCCGACACTTCTGCATGCGGACCCCCACAAATCCCTACTAACGCGAGATCTTCAAAGCGCAAAAGCCCCTCCTTCTTGCATATTACATCCTCAATTAGGATATCGTAAGCCGAATTTGGACAAAAGTAGGTCTCTGAGAGAACTTGAACACCGCGTGGGAAATCCTGTTGATCCATGTGCGCGATAATCGACCAAGCGCGCCACTAAGCGCATGATATCCTCCGATCCACTTGCTTTGCATTTGCACTTGCTTCTTCTCGCTTTTGAATCAGCCTTGAATCTCGTATCTGACGTGTGTTGTTTTGCGCATGGTTATGCTGACAACGTGGCATGTTGCTTATTTGCGTGCCAGTCTTTTCCTTTCTCATGCTTATTCGGTGTAAATCCGCCGATACTCCTTTTGCTTGGTGGACCCTCTTGAAAGCCCTCACGATTGAGATTTCGATACAATGTCCGCAGGTACTTTGCTGGCAACCAGCGACTCACTCGGGGCTGCTAGAGCAAGGTAATGGAACATGTATTTATTACCACCTAATCCTGAAGACACCGTTTCTGAAAACGTACTTGCGGGACAGATGAGTATTGCCTGTGTCAATAATGAAAATTGCGAAGTAAAGAGTGTAGAAGTACGACACTACTGTCTACAAATGTGTGGAGTATGCAGCGTGTAGGAGAAACAGAAATAGATAGAATGCAGAGTTAACAAATTTTACTCTTGACCTTACGCTTTTAGATATATCTTTTTATCATGAAAGCTTATATGTTTCCTGACTAATGGCTAGTCTGATAGGAGTTATAGAGACGCACTCAGATATAGAATACGTATAAAGCCTGCGGATGACTGAAGATAAAATTGTGTAAGCCCGTAGTGCTCGCAATCGAAGGGAAATATCCCAAGTCGAGTAAAAGAAAATCTTCCGAGACAGTCGTAGCATCCAGACGTACAACAATACATGCATAGCTATGTGTGTAAAACACCAGAGCTTTTGTTAAGTAGACAGCTCAAACGTCCTGTAGAAAACGCTTCATAGCTGCCAAGATGACCTCTTTCGTCCAAGCTCGAGCGCGTTCCTGGCGCTTGCCCTATCTTAGCTTTAGCGCACTGCAAGGCAATTTCCCAGTCCAAGAATTGCGAGTAAGGAGCTCTCTCCAAAATCATCGCCACACGACAGCACCTACAACATATTCGCTCCCAATACCTCTACACCTTCACAACTGCCCAAGTATCTATCATGGCCGTATCAATCCCCGCTCTCGCCCTGCGCGGCCTCGAAGTGAGTCATCCCACCCCCGGAAAGCCTTCTCCGACGCGCGCCAACAGCTTACACATTCCAGGTCTTCTTCGCCATAGTCATCCTCGGTCTCTCAGGCCATCTCGTCGCTACGCAAGCTCTCGGCGGCGCGCCCTCAGTCACCAACTACCAGGTCTTCGTCGGAATATACCTGCTCGTGATCTCGATCGTCGGGCTCGCAGCGGGCTTCGTATCGGCATTGGGCGGCGTGGTGATGGTGGCGCTGGATGCGCTGGCAATCCTGTTCACATTTGCCGGTGGCGTTGTATGTCTCTCTTCTCTTCCCTGCCAATCCGGCATCTCCCGCTACAGCTTTAAGGGGATCAATCGCTAACGAGTTGGTGTCACAGGCATACGCAGCCCAACTCGGCGCTCACTCCTGCTCCTGCAATAAACCCCAGACAAACTGCCCCCGCCTCGTCAACAATGTCATCATCAACGGTGGCAAAGACCGCTCGGGCGCCGTGGACCTCAATATTGATCGCGTCATGAGGTGTCGTGAGGCACAGGCGGATACCGCGTTCCTCTGGTTCGCGTTTGCGGCTTTCTGTGCGACGTTCGCGCTCAGCTTCCTTGCTTGGAGAAGGAAGTAGAAAACGATACGATCTTCATAGGGGATGAGTGGGGCACAGGAGCTTGAGCAATGATTGTGGTAATGGGGTGCCTATCATGGGGTGATAATGCGATGAGAAGCAGGGCGCTAGGGGGCGAGAGTTCTGTTCTGTTATAGAGAATTTCTCTAATCCTGCAAGTGCGGCCTTTGGAAATTCGAAGGGCTTGCGTGCACTCTGTACTTTTACGAGCTCGCGGAGAATATCATTACATGACCATGATCGATCTAGTTCCTGGTTGCTACTAATCCTATTTGCCAGATGCTAATCGATCATACAACCCTGGCATAATAGCTTTGCAATCATTTGAAAGACAGATCTAAGCTGCTTGGGTATGTGCTGGATCCGGAGATTGAGATATAGTACCGAGTGATTCATTTCGTCAAGACGTCAGTACAGCACGCTTTCAGATGAAAAGAAGTTTCGACCGTCTGCGCGGATCTGGAGAGTGCAGTCATATCTAGAAATACATGCAGGTGTCTGCCTTTTCTGATCTATATAGCACTCTGCTGCCTTCGCGGGCGTTGTGATCGTCAAATACTCCATGAGTACCAATGATTCCCGAATTGGTTTACGGCAACTCTTGCACGCTTACCCTTGCTCATGGATTACTGTCCTTAAATCTTCATGTCTCTTTCTACTCCACATGACAGGTAGATGATCACGAAAGCTAAGACTGGCGAGGTCGACCATAAGAGAAAGGCCGGGCATTCATCCTCGAATCCCAGCGAGACTTTCAAGGATAGATTCAGCTCCGTCGAGCCTGAGGTCTTGGAATATTTTGCCAGCTCTTGCAGGGAATTGAAACTTGTAAGCAGGTGTGGACATTCTGTACAGAGAGACACGGAGACGACTTCTTCGAAATACACCTCTCTAAGTGCGAGAGCTGCTCGCCATCCTGCAGATCGAAGACGTTGCTGCTCATACAATCCGAAATAATCTTTGAAGACTGCGGGTCGAAGAACGACCTCAGCCTTAGCGCCGAAGAGCAAGAGGATCTTGATGGTATGATCGAAGAAATCGAGGGTCAGGTCCACAAGAAAGTATACGATTCTCCTTTCTTGAAAGCGAGAGAAAATCAGGCTTGGCACCAAGCAGTAATCTCACAATATCGAGCCGCAAATGCTGCGTTTCCGCTGTCATTGTTGCCCAATGCACAGCTGGTCAACTTGTCGGACACCATAGTGGGCAATCCGCCCTTGGAAGGAATCGCGGACTGGATTCAGAGATGGTATGAAGCATTACTATTAGACGGCAAAAGACACCAAATGGCAGCCGCGTCCTCAGTAAGAAATTTTCACTGGACATTTACGGTACTGGGCAGCACGAAGAGTGTAGGGAATTTCACAACCATCAATAACTGAATTAGCTTGCTAGGGTTGAAGTCTATTCGCGGTACATTGTTAAGTGCCATTTGCCCGCCCCATACGCTCAGATAGGAGAACGAGACCAGACCTCAGAATCTTGACGTTCCCTGACTTCCGTATAGCTTGACAGCTCCTACGTGGGAACCATGTGTTAAGAACTTAGAGTTCACCTACTACAGCGCAATTGAAGGCGGAAGCCTTCTGCTGTCTATTACGCCAGATCACGAGACTCAGAGAAGAGCACAAAGGACCTTTGACCCCCTCGTCAACTTAGATCTACGAGTAATGGAGATGCATGACCAGGGACTGAAACCTTCCTGGGAAGCCTTCTACTACATTTCAGAGCTCCGATGATCCTTAGAGTAGGCAAAACTACTTTCGCCCGAACAGCTTTGTAGAAATTAGAAGAGATATGATGGGCAGAACGAGCCGTAATTCCCGATTGGTACATGTTCTGTCTCCTTCAATTGAGGAGCTGACTATCTGCTCACCGCTTCCCAAAATGGCGAATAAATTTGTGTTCGAAGATCTGCCAATGTTGAAAGACCACTGCCCACCAGAATAGAGAACAACTTATGCTTGAAGGTAGAGACTCAGTGGACCTGTAAATACAAAAAGCACTCAAGGAAGGCGGTATCGAGTCGCAGTTACTGGTATCACTGGATCGGCCGTTATTCTCGAAGTGGTTGGACGATAGAGCGGGATGACGGTTTGTGAGTGAATTTTACGTACCACCTCGACATGATCATGGTGTGATAGTAGACCTGCAGCTGGCAACCCGAGCAGATTCACCCGCTTCGCAGAAGAAAAAGTGAATGAATCACGGCGCGGGATAGCTGGGTGAATGTGTATCTGATCTTCTTGGTCCTTGATCTTCATCACTCTTCAACAACTCTATCTTCTAACAATGCTCAGACGCAGACATGATAAACACCTCAACACACAACGCTAGCGAGTAATTACGAGAGTCTTTGTCAAACTCAACAACTTAAGCAAGTTCAACTCTTCTTCCACTTCATCTTCGTACTCATTGCCAGAAAGACCCACAGGCTTGGAATCGCTGCGATCAGACGTGACTGTACAAGTGACTAGAGTTCTCCAATGTCTCCTCGGTTATCACTGACTCAATCTCTCAGATTACCTCCGAATATTCATAACCCCATCCTGGGCTTTCTCTCCCCGCAACACCCTCCTCGTTCTCACAACGACATCAACGATAGAATCTTGACTTTACCCGAAGGCAAGCTTTACACCGTCAGGACCCAAGATCAAGCAATTCGTATTGCATCATGCCTCATATCCTCAAGCTCCCTGACGAGCTTTTGCTCGACATCATCGTAGGGCTTCAGCGTGACGACCTCGAAAACTTCACTCTCACCTGCAAACGTCTTTTCAACGTCGGTCATGCCTCGCTACAAGAGCATCGCACACTAAAGCAGAAATATTCAAAGATCCTCTCCGGTACATTGCTCCGCGAGGATTTCGAAGAAGATGTGTACAGGAAGCATCCTATACATCTGCTTCTAGAGGTTTTAGAGAACCCGACCATTGTTGAGTACCCCATCAAGATGATCGTAGGCGACTGCGAGCATGAAGACAATGAGTACCACGACGAGGATACGGTCATGCCTGACTGCAGAGAAGCAATTTCCGCAGCTGTGAGCCAGTGCGCCTACGTCAGGCCTCGCCAGCGCGAGAGTATCACCAATGAGATCATTTTAGGTAGAGTTGACGCCACGGTCGCTTTACTCTTGACGATACTGCCCAACCTCGTGTCAGTCGAGTTTTACAATCTGTCCACCAACAGCGTATATTTGCTTGATGTGCTATGGAGTATAGCTGGTACACAACTAGGTATACAAGTCGAAACTGTCGTTGACGAAAACGCTGAGAGTACGAGGGATGAGTCAGCGAATGAAGATGTGGAGGAAAATTCGTTTGAGGGATCTCAGGCGCTTACCAAACTCACACATATCTTAGTGGACCGATACGACCCAGGGATGGAAGGCAATGAAGACTTTTGTCTGTTGGCACCGTTCGTTGCGCTTCCTTCAGCGCGCTCTCTCTCTGGAGCCATGATTGAGGGCTCTTGGTTCCCAACGTTTGGCCGAAGACTTGAATCGGGCCTCAAAGACATCACATTAACGGAGAGTTGTTTCGACCCAGAAGTCTTCGATTTATTCATCAGCAAAATTGCTGCACTCACATCCTTTACTTTCCACTTTGCCCGTACTGTCCGTTCTGAAACAGAATGGAATCCAAGATCAATCATCCAGAGCTTGACTAAGCATCAAGGCGACAGTCTCGAGAAATTGGACCTTGCCGGCGACGATCGTGGCAAGGAACACTTCATTGGCTCGCTCACGGAATTCCGAAATCTGAAGGTCATCCGCATCGAGAGCACAATGTTCATTGAAGAGGCGAAAGTGACCGTAGATGACAAGCCTCCGAACAGTATGTCTTGGCCTTTTAATCTCGTCGACAGATCTTTGAGTGCGCAGGCCCATGACGTCGAACAAGTTCACCGCGTTGTGGACCTTTTGCCCCGTTCGGTACAGACCTTGACCATGACTGATTGGAAGATCGGAAAAGCAATTACTCTGAAGATGATGGAGGGGCTTGCCGCGAGTAAGACGCAGGAATTTCCAGTGCTAAGGCTACTTGAGTTCGAAAAGAGAGTTGACCTGCCGCTGGAGGTACGGGACAGTCTTGAAAAGGCGGGCATTGAAGTGAGACACCCTCTTGAAGATAGTCATCGAATGCTGGTGGAATTCCATGAAAAGTATGGTCTCCAATACCCTTTAGACATTTGAGGAGCTAGCTGGCGAGAGGACCAAAGCCGCGTCATTACAATCGATTTGGGGGCGCTAGCAAGCATGCCGCTGCGTATACACATCTTAGCTTTCACAAGTAAGAGATGGGGATTCACGACTAGTAGCGCTGCTCTCGAAGTAGCTTAGGAGATCGCAACATGCAAATAACACGATGAATTCGAAGCTTCCGCGTTGGGTCCCATTGTGCCAAGTCAGTATCGAAACTCCTCCCATCCTCCCATTCAAAGCGTTGATACAGCTGGTAGGCTATCATTTGTGATTGCAAGTAGGATTCCAGCCCTTCTCTATCAGCGCAATCTACGAAGTGTTTCGTCAGGAGTTGCCCAATGCCCTGCCTCTATCGATTTGGTAAGACAGCGAGCGTATTGAAGTCTACGCCAAGATCAATATATCCTATCAGTTGTTCCAAGGATGATTGTATATACGGATGTATCTCTTTCCCTTCATATGCCCCACCCTTTGTCTTATCAATCCGCTAAAGACTGCGTTGTTGAATTATGTGTTAAGCGGTGGTGCGAATATAGACTCTGGGTCATCTTGCCGATTCCCAACCGTTGTCCATTAAATGAAGCCCACGATCCCTCGAGTCGACCCATCAATAATTTCAAGAAACGCCTTGATGTATTGTTGTAGGCCATTTGGAATCTAGCTTGGTTGTTCGTGATTGAGAGAGCCAGATCAGGGCCATGCTTGAAGGTGAACAGACGGAGCAGATCGTCGTGGAAGGCTTCGGCGAAGATGTGGCCCAGTTCTGGGACCCCGATGCGGACGACAGGTGCGAGGCGGACATTATCACTCATCGCAGTTGATGTTCGATGGAAGTTTTGGTCCAAGAAGCGTCGGTGAAATACATTACGTACAAGCGTAGAGTAGCTTACGGCGCTAGAAACGCCAAGCTACCATTTTCCAGGCGAGCCAACATTTCCTCATTCTTTCCCTCTCATCGCTGCATATACTGCACCATCTCGTGAAAGTGTCAGCTGGTTAATCATGCCAGTAATAAAGATAACCTTCAATGTTAAACGCTACATGAGGCATCGTTGTAGCAATCCTTTCCCCTGTTGCCCCAGGCACCAGGCACCAGTTCTAGTCACCACTGGGCATCTGCCTTCCGCACAGAGAGTATATATCAGACTACGTTCTTGAGATCTTGGTGAATGTTATACTAATATAGTTAATGCTTTGCTTTCAAAAGTCTACCCATGATCAAAGTCCCACGGGATTTACGAACCTAAATGTTGAGCTAATTGAGAAGATTTTATCTCTACTCGGAAAAGCTTCAGCCCCCACTTGTCAGAAAACCCTGGTAATACTCGTTAAAATCATAATGCTACATGTCTACGTCTGTACTCGCCCGTCTTCAGTCACTCCTTCATAAGTAAGATTGAATACACTCACAGGACTTTCTCAGCAGACAACAAGGAAGATAATCATATGGTCAGAATGCCAATTGAACTTCAGTATCGATCTTGATTTGACGCCCAATTTGCCCTACGTCGCGAGTCCATCGCACCAGAGCCTCGAAATCGAGCACTGCGTTGTAAAAAAGAGGATAAACAAAACAGGGAAGAAGATCAGCTTCTGCAATGGCGCTGGGATAGAAACTCCTCACCGAAGGCAACGTCAACATGCCTAAGCATTGGCTGATAGGCTCTGGGACTGATGACCGAGCCGAGATGTTTCATCGTTTTCGCGGATGGTACTTCGACCCTGAGGTTGTGAGTGAGCCAGAAGAAAACATCCACCTCTGCGAAGCCAGAGAGGAAGCCATCGCGGACGGCAGACAGGACATTCAGGCGGACCTCTGTTGGTACATTAGTTGCGCGCTAGTTCTTGCTGTTTGCTGTATGGGCTGGGATTGTGGAGGACCAAATATCGAGGAGCCTCTCCTGGCTCAACACAATACAGCAATCGAGGAAGCTCAACATATGTCACTGCCTAATGAAGACGACCTAGACCTCTAAGAATTGATAGCGGCAGAGAATTCGAATTGATGCAAGGGCTATTATCTCGCAGCGCTTCAAAAGAGCCGAAGTTAGGTGACACGCCATGCATCTTTCAAGAAGATCCCAAAGAACATCTTCATAGCCGATAATCGAGCCCATCAAATTTTCAGGGACTTGGAAGCCCCTATTCCGTCTCCGTCCCATTCGTACCAGATCACCCCTCCTCCACCGAGTTTTGCGCAATGACACTACCATCCTTTGCCCCAACAGCCACCATACTCGGTAAATTTCCCACCATTTGAAAGTAATAATACACTTGTTGCCTCGCAATTGGCATGTTAATCGGCCACCTCACATCAACAGCGTCATAATCCTGCCTATATCCTGCATCTTTCAACAATGAATCCGCCACCAAAATATCCATGCCCAAATCTGACGGCAGTAGCCCATTCTGGGGCGGTGGGTAATGCCTAACTATCTGCGGCGCCCGCCAGCCACCCCAAGGTGTGTTTTGAACGAATATCGTATAGAAGCCGTCTTCGCCATGGATCTTGAAAATGAGGCGTACGTCGGTCAGTTTGGTAGGGTCAGTCGTTGGCCCGATGGTGGAGGTTAGTTGGGTTTCCACGAATGACGCAGTCGGATAGAGGATGGACATGTGTAAGACTTCTGCGTATACCGCGTCAATGAAGCGCTTGGGACCGCTGTTATTCGCTGGTGAGAGGACAGTGAGACTGGGTGAATTTGTAGAGTTAGATGTGGGTTTCAGAGCAGTCGTGGATGTAAGAGGAGTGGTACTTGATGAGCCAGGACTCGTAGCCGATGACATGAGCACGAGGATCGGTAGAACAATCATTTCGAGAGATGAAAAGGAAAGTAAAATGGCAGGGTTCACTGCAATCCCACGCACGTGGGATATCTTGGAGATCAAGGATTCATATTGTGGGGGTGAATGTGGGGATCGGATATAATAGTAGCAGCCTAAGTCGCCACGTTCCGCTCCTTGTGTTTAACACTCAGATAGCGTTTCAGATGGCGCAAATGGATCTCTTGATCCTTGCTTCCACGCGACACCCGACCCACCTCCAAGATACATGGACCGCAAACCGAATGTGAGTGAATTGTTCTGGGCATTAGAGATCAGATGAGACAGGGTCATTTCCATCGGCGACATCGATGCCAAAGTAATTACTGCATGGCATTTTTCGAAGATGTCCAGAAGTGGCATATTAGCGCACGGCACGAAGACCAACGTTGTTGGGGTTTTCTTTGATAATGCTTCTATGGTACGGAGGACGGTGAAGCCGAGAGACTGGATAAGTTGCTCTTCGATCTCCGTGCAAGTTGGGTCTTGGAGATAGATATCCCGAATCACATGCCTCTTTCCCATGACTGTCAATATGCGTACGAGGACGATCGATTGCTCCGTAGCTCTATCATTAGCATGTTCTGTCTTTTTCCAGTCGTACTCCACCAAAACGATTAGAATGTAAGTTTCCCAAACCAACGCTCACGCTTTGGGCGATCTCGAGGTTGTCAAAGAGTTCAAGCTCTTGCTTAAACACAGAACGAATAACGTCTGGATATTTTGAATTACAGAAGTATTAATTCCTGGTGATTGCTGGGTTCCCATTCTATAGTGGTGTTCTTGTGTTTCTCACGTGGATGGTCCATGGCTGGGATGACTCGAGTAGGTCAAGTCGTTGGCTCTCGCTAAGCAAATATAGTCTTAGGGACTTTGACATGTTCTAGTATCAACTAGGGGCTAATACGTTACCCCTGATACAAAGGTCCGCTGCGTCGGCTATCGTTGACCAGGAGCTGCGATTGGAACCAATGGATTGACTGAGACAGAGATGTTGACTTACGCAAAGACATTCAATGATACAAAGACACTTGGTATCCGTTAGGTCAAGGCATATGTAGATAATCTTTGCGTACCTCTCGACTCTTCTTCCCGTGTCCCCAAACCAGAGAAATTCTTCGTCTGGATCCCCCCACAAAAATCACATGAACAAAAGCTTAAGCTAGTCATCATTACCGCAGAATCCCATTCGAATTCGCCACAATGTCAGTTGACTTCAACGAGATCCTCGCCAATTGTCCCCAACAACACATCAATCTCGCAGATCGCAGATTCTACACCAATTGCCTGCCTTTCAGTAGACAGATTTGGCGATGTTGGAGTGTTCAACACTCAGCCCTATGGATTAGATGAATGGGCATAAATAGACCTCTCCCTCAATAGATAATGAACCAGTCGTCTCCTCCCATTCCAACAGGCGATGTCACCTACCAGCTCCTCGAGAAATCCCATGGCTACCACAGCATCAACAAGCACCATCGTTTCCACTACTCCCCTGCAGACTCCGAAGAAGCATTCGAAAATGGCCAACTCTGTTCTGCTGGAGTGGGAGATACAAGGCGAGAAAGTTGACCCGGGATCCACATGCGTGTGGAAATGTCGTTATGATGTTTGGTATCGGAGCGATCTTGAAGGATCGTTCCTGGCTGTGAAGCAGTCGAATCCGAGTCCAGGACATGCTTGGCCAAAGAATGGGAAGGTGCAGTATGAGGATGTTAAGCAGTTGTGGACGAAGTCTGCGTGGTTTGAAGGAGAGATGGGGAAGATCAAGAAGGCGATCGGGGGCAACAAATGAGGTACCGCTGCAAATAATGGGTCTTTATAGCCATCATCTCGGAATGCCAATCACGGTATGGCTCGCCTATGACGTTGGAATATTGAAAATTGGGAGGTGTAAAGTAGCTTCACTTTTGTAGTCACATCGCCTGTGTCTGTAATTTTCGGAATTTGCCGGCCACCAAAGCGTGGAGACGAGCCTCGTGTGAAACAAAGTCGATTCTCTATAGCTTGGGAGTTGCACCCAACCTTCCAGTGGCAAGACCCGAAAAGTTCTGATTGCATGTACCTTCAGGAAAAGGAACTATGGGATAGATAGTTAATTCAGACCCGAATAGTGTCTAAATCACCTGCTACTGCCGTCACTACAATCGTAGAGATAGCGTCCGAACGCTGTTAAATAGCCGGCATAGCAATCGCCTCACCTTCTCTCTAGAATCGCCTTCCTAATATTGCAAATCTCACTCGGAAACCAATAATGCGCCCTCCTCGGCACAGGAATATCAACACACCTCACACTCACCCCAGGCACGGGTTTCTCGTGCCGCTGCTTGACTAGATAAAAAGACCCTCTAAGATCCGACCTGTACCACACTGAATATCTCCCCCTCCACTCCTTAGACTCCCCAGTAAACATGTCATCCTTGAGTTCCCAGACCAGCATCCGGAACGGAACACCCCTGTTTTCTGGGCGGCTTGGCTCGAAGGGGTTGGGGACGAAGTAGTGGTTTTGGTCATGGAGGTGGGTTGTACGGTGGTGGGAGAGGTTGACGATGTCGTACTCGATTTCGCCGTGGATATGTACTTTGAGGGCGGTGAATTTGACGAAGTTGGGGTCGTCTGGCTGAAGGGATCTGGGTGGAGCTTTGCTGGAGCTAGATTTTGCTCTGTTGAAGAAGTTGAAAGGCATGGTGGGAACTTCGAGGTAGATTCTACCGCGAGAAAGATGGTGCGGCTGAGGGTTCCAACGAGGCTTGCTCGAGTGCGCATCCGAATTTTACGGTTTGAAAGGTCTAATCGTAACACTCGCACTGTTTGTCTCGAAAATCTCATTGGTGTTCGGTGGATAACGAGAGACAGGAGAAGGATCAAGAAGGTCCGTTGTTCCTCGACTAAGACCGCGGCAGCGTCTTTGAATAGTCCTTTGTCCTTTGTTTCACAGTCATTCGTACCAACAGAAGAAAGGAATGTTGCGCAAAGCCAGGTTATTCATTGGGACCCCAGAAATCGCGTAGAGTGGTTCATACTACATCGGCTGGGTCAGTGGCGTTCCAAGTCATAATCTGGACCTGGAAAAAAAGTGAAACATATTGTTACGGAATGGCGCCATGTGTACCTCGAAGCACTTTCGAGTGTCTTCTTTTGCGTCTTTTGGGTTTGTACGATATAACATTTTCGACCAGCAATTCGATTGGGCTTTGCCCCGCACTCAAGATCCAGACAAACCGCGGAGAGTAGTCCGAACCCCATGAAGAGCAAGTACTACTCTTCAGCTGACCTTCCGGCCCTGCCATAGCCTGTTTAATAGATAATGTTCGTAAAGAGTAGATACGCTACGAGAGTCATGGTGTCAGCTAGAATGAGTATGGGACTTATAGGCCAATATAAAGTATTAGACAAGTCGATGAATGATGATGGTCAGAGTCTTGCATTATGTCATCCAATGTTGACGCACCCAGGGTCAGCCCTATGAGGACTCCCGTTAAGGTATTGGGCGCTATCCGCATGCGGACTAGCGCTGGTCAGCGCTTGGCGTAGCCATTGCACCCTCGGTGCTTCGGCCCCCAACTTTCTAAATCCTCGTATCATGTTTTCTGTCAAGCCAGGTTATTTCCTCTGACTACTACAGCGTCTGCTTTTACCTCCTTGGTGACCATGACTACGACAGTATTTCAGTTCATTACAACATAGGCGTTGAGACACCCTACTTTTCGTTGACCTCTATCAATCACCACGAGACGTCCCCCCATCCCCGCGCTTTCAGATGATCTGGCTCCTGGAAGTGCAGCATACTTGGTGCTCTACTGCTTAGGTTCACTAACGTACTCAGAGCGATGGAGGAAACGGTAGGATCGAGGCCAGCGAAGGTTTTGTGGCGGCACCAGCGGCACAGACGGACTACGGGATCCCGCCAAGCCACGCTTTTGAAGTTTGACCGCGTCGAAAGGAAGTCATTACAATACAAATGCGTAGCGGTGTTCGAAAATCTGGAACTGCAAAGTCCATGCAAGCAATATCGTGATTGGTGAGATGTAACCCATGCTGCTTTTTGCGAGATCGGACTTTCCAAAGATTCATTCATTCTCTGTGCTTTGACCCATGCCGTCGAAGGATGCTCCTTGTAAGCCCTAAAAGGTAATGCGGCACATTTAGCACATTTTCTCTGTTCAAAGCCCTGTTACTGGCAGGAACATGAAGCTATCGTTCTAGCGCCTGATTAGTTCATTGTTGCTGGATTCGGAATTCGGCTGTCACTTCACGTGGCACACATGTTTCGTTCCTTGATCTTGGATTTAAATGCGGTTGTCCCTGCATGTGGTGCGCATGCTTCGGGCATGTTTATTCTCCTCAATTCCAGATTCAGCGACAAAACAAGTCCTGCAGAGTTCATCTATTTGCTGCACGTCATGCATGGCGCATTGGCTCCTAATATCTAGGAAGGAAGAACGGTGCAGCCCAGCTTCAAGTTAGTCAGAACCTAGGATGACTGAGCTACCAACATTCCCGCCTCCGCCAGGAGTCATCGCCAATTTCGAAAATCCCTACTCGTTGCAAATATACGACATAGTATGTCAAGCAGTCTGCTTCACTCTGACTACACTGCTCTTGTGTGTGCGACTCTATACCAAGGTCCGAGTCCTACGGCATGCAGGATGGGATGACTGTAAGTTGGTCTTAGCGTTGCGACTTCCATGGCTGACAACAATGGACAGATGTTTCCGTGCTCGCATGGGTGAGTCGTGCTTGCAGGTCGCTAGCTTAGACACAATGAGTACTGACTCTTCGATGCAGGTGGGTTTGACGACATACATGATCATTAACCTCGAGGAAGATAAATACGGTAATGGGCGCCACTTGTGGAACATCAGGGGTAGCGAGGTCACCAAATATGCTCAGGTATGCCAAGTCATGCTCGAGCACTAGGAACGTCGACTTTTAACAAGCAGTCTATCCATTTATAGCTCGCGATCGTCTCCCAGATCATCTATAGCCCCATCATCTTTCTCACCAAGCTCTCAATACTCCTTCTCTACCTAAGGGTTTTCGCACCAAAGCGTAAGATCTTCATCACTGTACATCTTCTCCTATGGGCGAACTGCATCTTTTACACCGTAGGATTCTTTGTCGAGATCTTCCAGTGTACGCCGAGGACAAAGGTATGGGATGTATCAGTACCAGGCCACTGTATCGATCAGAGAGCTGCTGAGGTTGCTTCCGCTGCCATCAACACTTTTTCTGACTTTGCTATCTTATTCCTGCCCATCGATACGGTCTGGGGACTCAATATGGAGAAGAAGAAGAAAATGGGTATTCTGGTAATACTGGGTGCAGGGCTGTTGTGAGTGCCTTAATCTATGACATGATAAGAGTACAACGTTGAACAATAGCAGTGGCTGCATTGCCAGTATCCTCCGGATGGTTATCATAATTCGGAATAAGCACGTTATCGACGTGACCTGGGACTGGTACTCGTTGAATCTCTGGACGTCAGTACTCCTCACCCGGGGATATAAAGTGCCAACGCTTACCGTTCCGCAGTACTGCGGAAGTATCGTGCGGGATCATCTGTGGCTGTTTACCAGCGATGCCTGCTTTCGTGCACCACATCAAAGCTCAGCTCAGCTCGAAGGCACTGTCATCGACGAAACCCTACCAGCAGCAGACCCCATTCCCTCCAGCAAGGTACCCGCGCAAAGCAAGCCCGTGGCAAGAGTTGGACGATATGAAAGGGACCAAGGATAACGATGCATTAGCTCGAAAGGGGCTGCCGGCCTTTAAACAGGGTCAAGGCCAATCGATATCTGAGATACGTCGACAACAGGAGTTCGTGGTTGCTTTCCCTGAGGTTGCGCGGCTATCATCAGCACATGTCGGTCTTCTTCACTCGAAGTAGAAGGTATAGAATGAGTATTATGTAGGCGGCATGTAATCAGCCCAAGAGGTGTTAACCCAGTGTTCGCAATGCTTGACCAACTATTCAGCAAACTGCAAGTTAAACGGTTCGTTTCGCCCTTTTTTCCCTCAATAATTATCTCGTTTGGGGTCATCATGGTTCGGTTTCAACCGTTTGGCCGGAGTTAGGCTCGACTACCTATTCAGGTAGAGCGCTACCCGGATGAGCTTAGCGTTAGGGTCTTTCCGAGTAGATCTTCAAAGCTGGGAACTATTTATGAATTTTATGAATTCTACCTTATGCAAAGCGTTGAATCTATCGGTTCAAACTAGCGGCAACTACCTTAGCGTCTTGTAGTTGGTTTATCTACGCTAGATACTAGTGTATTCGGTTGGTTTGGGGGTCAAACCGAACGAATTCAATTATTACGAACACTATGTTGACCGTGAGAAAGGGTCCCAGAAATGGGAATCTACAATTAGGTAAAATGACACTGATAGAGTCTTCAAGCGAGCCTCGAGGACTCCTGATTCAAGTTCCGGACTGTGGTTATGTAACAATGGTTCGATGAGTCAGAGTTCAGCCTAGATAGTTCTACAAAAAGCACACGCTCCCCATCAATGTCCAACAACTTTCCACCTAATATTTCTTTCCGCATTGAATTGTCAAATATACCAAGTCGAAAACTGAGCTCAGACGGAACTCTTCGACCTTCCCATCGAGCTCCTGGCTTTGTTGCCAAAGTTTCTCCATGACATCGAGGATTTCACTAACGCCTCTTCTTCGTATCGAATACTGCGCAATGCATGCGGAATGGCATCACCCAATGCGATTCTCAGACTGGCTGCCGCGTCTTCACGCGTGTTTTTCAGACCCGACCCTCACTTTCTGATTGCCGCAACAGCGCGCCAAGTGAGTGATTGGGCACTGCTCCAGCCCGAAAACACCGAAAACCTGCGCCAGGCATTCCGTGGTGGCATCGACACACTTTCGGAACTTTGCATCGCCAAAGCCGGCCTGACGATGGAAGACATCCGTTGCCTCCATGCCAGCCGTTTCTCCACCATCAACCCAGTCACCGACATGATCGACAAATGCGCCGGCGCCCAATGGTACGCTACCCCCGACTTTTGGGGTGGTGGCGTCTCGGATGCACAAACTATTGGCTTCGATCCACCAAAATCACTACTTCAGATCGTAATCTACGGCGAACTATTCTCCACTACCATGCTCGCTGCCATCTCACCTGTGGCATCACTCCCACGTTTCGACTTGGACACCCGCCTCGACTTTGTCAAATACTGCTTCCCCGACCCCATGTGCTGGTCCGCCTACAAGGGCCTCACAGTCTCAAACGTCGGGCCCTATGCCTCCGGCGACCACAGCACCATCTTTAAAATCGAAGACGACCAAATCCGCCTCAACCACATCCTAAATTGTCGGACGTGGCGCGAGGCTTGGGAAAAGGTGCGGCTGCAACTTGGGTCGGACTTTGAGACGGAGTGGAAACAGCAGATGTGGGAGGCGGCGGTGCAGTTGACGGGGTTGAAGGGACTGGAGTTGTTGAGGCCAATGGAAGTGAAAGTGAGGAGGGAGAGGCTTGTGGGTACCTATAAGAGTATCCAAAGGCTTGGGGTGAAAGATCGGCCGGCTCCGTATAAGTTCGGGACGAGAGAGCATGTGGCGTATGGGTATCCGAGTATGGCGGATGAGGTGAGAGTTACTGTTTCTGGGTATTGGGGGCCTTGGGACGAGTAGCTATCATTCCATGCACAACTTATCTGTTGCAACGATTTCAATGGTTTTTACAGTACCGATGGGCAAGAGTGGAATCACCTTCAATTCTTAGTATCAGTCCAAGTCAGAAGGCCGTGCTAGTGTCAGGAGGAAAGCGTGATGATCTTTTTCGATCATTAATTGGACCTCATCAGCTGCACTTCCACGCTCAGTTTAGAAAGAAAGGGACTCAGATTTGAAAGTTGGGACAGTATGATCGATTTCGTGGAGGCAGCGTCAGAAGTACCTATCTCGCGAAATTTCAATATAACTTGGCAACTATCGGGCTTGAGTAAACTCTAAACGTAGTGAAGTCTTAGAAAATAGCTTGATCTATAATTCTTTTTGCCGTTCAAAGTCCGTAGATACAATCGTGGTAGATCTAGAGACCGTGAAAGTTGAAGTTCTACTTGTTCCAGCGCCAGCGCGCTTTAGAAATTCTCTGTTAGACCCGTACTAGGATGCTGTCCCGATCGAGCTAGCGTAGTACTTTTGATAGATATCTAACGCTGAGAAATGCAATCTCCTACACGAATCTGAATGACGATACAAAAGAGCAAATGGGCAGCGCGCATGCTACGACCAGATTTGAGTAACTCGAATCATCCCTGATTCTACGGGCAACCACCCCTCAAAGCGGGCATACCTAGATATCATTCATCGCCGCCGCTCATCGCTGTCGCGTCCTACATCCCCACCTTACTATCACCCCACCTCGCTATCATCTCACCTTGTAGTCGCCGCAGACGATACGGACGAGTGAGCGTCGCAGAAGCAGAGGATTCTGAATACGGCGTTCCTCGCCCAATAGCATGGACTGGGGTCAGTGGCATGGAATGCGCGACAGAGACTTCTCTATCTAGCTACAGCCGGCTAATCACAAGGCCGCATACAGTTACTATCTTAAACTTATT